>JAEEGL015680450.1_pt1 | contig 16748 bp, 20 predicted proteins | sample 9134231 | NCBI WGS metagenome assembly JAEEGL01 (sample SAMN16246548, study PRJNA631951) | gut metagenome | biome: gut microbiome; feature: rumen; material: fiber-attached | host: Bos | place: Iran: Karaj | collected 2018-10
ACGACTGGAACTCGTGTTAACGTTAATAGCGTTACGAGGGTTCGAATCCCTCTCTGTCCGCTCAAAGAGAGGTCTTAAATGGCTGTAAATAGCCGTTTAAGACTTTTTTAATTTTCTAAACGAACAGCACAAAATTAGCTTGAAAAATTGCTTGCTAATGTGATTTGCTAATATTGTGCTAAAAAAGACCGTAAAAGACTACGTGTGATTAGGAGCTATACTGTTAAAGAAATCGTGTTTTGTTAACCATGTGCAACAAATCTGTTAACCGTGTGCAACAAAAAAAATAGGGTACAGCAAGTCTATTATAAGACCTGTTGTACCCTAAAATTATTTAGCAAGTAAAACAATAACCGCAGTTGCAATACCAGTCGCCAACATTGTAGCCACCGCAGTAATTGCGGCGATTTTAATTTTCTTAAGATTTGAGAGTGTTTCCTGCGCTGGTGCGTTTTCTAATTCGTCAACCTTCTTTGTAAGAGAACGGTGACTTTCAGTGAGGTTTCTTTGAGCTTCTTTTAGCTCAGATAGATCACTCTCCAAGTGCTTAAGAGATTGAGCAATCAAAGAAAGGTTTTTATTTATCTCATAAAGACCTTCATATTTACGTTCCAAATCTGATATTCTTTTATCTAATTCGCCTACAGACTTCAGACATGATTGAAATTCTCCCTTTAACTGATAAAATTCTTTTTCTTCTATTGGCATTGCATCACTTCCTTTCGATTAAAAGAAAAGACGGTAGAATAACTACCGTCTTAATCGTTAAAGTTTCGCACTTAATGGTGGCGAAACACCATCTTTAATTATATCACTCGGTCAATTTTGGGTTTACCGACGAGTCAAAACCGTCACTCGTCATCATCAAATTTGATTTTCGCTATTGTTGTCATAATTTTCAAGATAGTCGTTAATAAGCAATCTCATACTAATAGGATTATCAAAATCACGTTTCTCATCTTGCAATTGGTTTTTAATAAAACCTATACCTTCATAAAATGAAACGCGGTGTTTATAACAATCAAGAGTTATAAAAGCTACACCTACAGTATCTAACATCTCTGTAGCTACACTAACACCAAATTCAATAATTAATTTACCTATACCTTTATGTTTATAATCGTTTGCAACAGCAAGTCGTGCGATTTTAATAGCAGGGATTGTACAATATGAAAACTCTAATTCTTCTTTTTCGTCAAAAGCTAATCTTACACTATCCGCACACAAAGAAATATAACCAATAAGCTTATTATTATTAGGATCAATAAATAGATGAGTCGTATTCAAAAATTTATCCTGTTCTTCTAAAGCTTCTTTTTTTAAAAAATCTTCCATTTCTTTAGAGTGTCTTTTTATTCTTCTTTTATCATCAGATTTAACCTTTGAAAGATCATCTGATGTTTCAACACATTGAAAGTCGGAAATAATATCATTATGAGAAGCATTAAGTTTTTCAATTATATAATTCATCTTGGGCTTCTTCTTATCTTGTTACTAAATTTGGATTTCAGTTTCATAGCTCCACTACGGCTTGATGCAGAGCTTTTTTTAATCTGTTCCAAAACAACAATAGCATCTTTACCCCTAAGAATTGGGGTAGCTTGTTTCTGTGTTGCCATAAAAACACCTCCTTACTTAGATTATACAACATAAAATAAAGTCTGTCAATACTAACCTTACTTTTTCTCCGTCAGTGTGCCGCCATATTTAACTCCATCAATTGTCATTTCAACATTAATTGTTTTAACCTGTGGCTTTTCTTCAGGCTTAGACTTTTCAAAACCATTCTTGCCATCTGTCTTGATTTGCTTGGGATAGTCCACATAGCATTCATTAAGATCAACATTTCCACTAATGCCATTTACTCTGCCTGTACTGGACTTTTGCCACATACCATATTGCCCGCTATAACTTGGTTTGCTTACTCCATAGTTTGCTACCCATATAGCAAATCTCTTTTTAACAAACTCAGTTGTATGCGTAGTTAGGGGAGAAGCGGACATATATAATCCTGCGAAATAGCCAGCCTTTTCCATTTCAGTTAAAAAAGCAATAATAATATCACTCACTTTATCCCTACCAAGATTAAGCACTTTTGCTTCTTCAACGTCAAGATATACAGGATATTCAAATTGCTTACCTTTAAGAGCATTAATAAAGGCGCGAGCTTCTTGTTTTGCTTCATCAGGAGACATTGCATAACTGTACCAATACGCACCAACAGGTATGCCAGTCTCCTTACAACCATTGTAATTGCGTTCATATTTAGTATCAATTTGAGAATTTTCTTTACCATATCCGGCTCTGATAATTACAAAATCTGTTTTGACCGCATTCCAGTTGATATCACCCTGCCATTGCGATACATCAATTCCATTTTTCATGCTCATTCCTCCTTATCTTTCTCTAATTCCGGGAGTCCAGTAATTGATGTCAGCATTGACAATACTCCCGCTAAAAAAGAAGTTGATAATACGAACTCCCAATTAACTTCTTCCATTGTTGCGGATGTACTTATGGTTGCTATAGCTGTCTGAGCTACTGTTTTAAGTGCGCGGATTCCCGCTGCCTTAAACCATTCTTTTGTTAAAACGTTTTTCATATAACCACTCCTTTCGTAGAAAATAATATATATAAAAGTCAACGAAACTATATCGCTGACTGAATTTTCAAAAACATTTGAAGGTGACGGCATAAACCGCCACCAATGAGAGCTTTATCTCATTTTTGAAATGAACCTTTCAAATTTCTGCCTTGTCTCCATATCAGGAGCTTTCTCCATGAGTTCTTCAATTTCTTCTATGAAGTCCTCTTTTGCATCATCTCTGCTGTAGCCACGAGCATACGAGCCTCGTCTTGCATACGAGCCACGACCACCACGAGCGTTAGAACGACCATTTCTACCTTCCATAGACATATCATTGTCGTAGTAATATCTGCCACCCATGTAATAGCCACTGTGTCCGTCCTCTGCCTCTATCATAGCGATAGTAGTTTTCAGAGACTTCATCGTGTGAGTGAGTTTATCAAGGTACTCTAAATCACCTGCACTCAGTTCACCACCTGCGCCGTTAATCTTCTCGTTTGCACTTTCAAGTTCCTTTGAGACTGTCTCACAAAGGTCATACAGGGTATCTAATTTCTTATCCATGCTCTACCTACCTTTCATCTAATTCTGCGAGTGCCAATATATTCAAAGATAATATTAGCGTTCATCACATTGATTGGCTGTGTGCTTATGTTGCGTACTGAAACACTCTGACAGCCACAAAGACTTGGAACTGCCACGATGATTGAAGCTCCGACGTTATCACCTGATACATCTGAAACCAGAGGTACGGTTACTGTCATAATGGAACTCGGATCAGTTTCGCCACCTATTGCTACTGCAAGGCTGATAGGTTCAACTGTTCCTGCGGGTTCTTCGGGCAAACTGATGTTGCCGTGGAACTCCACGTTGTAAAGTGTTTCATATACTCGTCTGCACTCATAGCAACCTTTGATAGTAGGTGCATTGTTTGCGAGTAAGAAGATTCCGCTTTCATCTCTATGGAATACAAGCCCCTCATTGCAAGGGACAGGGGATTCCGCAAAGATTACGGGTGCGGTAGCCTGTACTACCTGTGTCTGATTCGCACTAAATTCACAAGCCATAGTTATCACCGCCCATCATTAAAATGAGCCGTTACAACCACAACCGCATGAGTTGTTCTGTGGGCAAGTGAAGATAGGCTGTGAGCCATAAACGGGGACTGAATTTACAGGACAATTCTTGAGTCTGTTGTAGAGAGCATCTACTTCTGCTGTCTGTCCCTGTAAAATCTGTGCTGTCTGTGCTGTCTGCGACTCTCTCATAGCCGACATATTAACGGCGTTCTGAAGTGCTACATTGTCTCTCTGAGCCTGTGCAAGCTGTGCCTTTACGCCATCGAGTTCAAGTGCGCAAAGCTTATCAAGAATAGCCTGTGTGCCTCTTGTCTGAGAATCAATTATGTCGCGTGTGTTCTGTGCTGATGCAGCTCTTGTGTTGCAAGCTTCTGTTGCTTCTGTGTAGCGAAGATCAGCTATGCCGCTCTGCACGTTTGTAAAGCCTTGAGTGTTTGCTGTCTGCTCTGCGAATGAGCGATTAAGACTTGCAAGTTCGTTTGCATTGAGTTGCTGTGCAATGGCAGTCTGTGCGCCAAAGACTGAATTGCTCACGCCGTTAAAGCCATTAGCAAGGTCGTACCTCATATCGCCACAGCACTGACAAAGCTGAGTGCTAAGTCCCTGTATGCCGTCACGAATAGAAGTCACATTGCTATTGAGCATCTGGTCGCGGAATCCATCATTGATGTTCTGGCTGTTGTTGAGCCACGGATAAAGACCAAAGCCGTCAGCCATACCTGCGCCCATCATTGCGCCATAACCGCCGCCAAAGCCACCAAAGCCAAAGCCACCGTTACAGAGCGCGATGAGGAACAGTATTCCGAGCCATGAGTCTCCGCCACCGAAGAATCCGCCATTGTTGCCGCCGTAGCCACCAGTAGGAGATACGAGCATTGTTGTGTTCATTCCGTTTTCATCTGTAAGAGCCATAAAGCCCTCCTTTCTCCCCATAACTTTTCGGGGTTGAGCGTTCACATCCTGTGTATGAACGGTACGTTATATATCAAGGCGGAATTGCCTTAATACCATTAGAAAGGTAAAGACTGTAACTCTGCATGAGCTACATCTTTACTGTAACTCACTTCATGCCACGTAAGGCATTAATTTGTCCTTGCAACATTGGCGGTATGTTATATCTGCCACTACTAAGGCAGTATTCCACCATCTGTTGCGGAGTTGTGATATTGCTTGGGATATTCAATCCCATTAAGTATTTTGTAGGGTTTTGTTTAAACTCTTGGAATAAAGCCTTTATATCAGGCTGTTGCTGTCGCCCTACATTCAAAGGATTACTCATTTCCATTCAGCTCCTTTGCTATTTTCTGCATTTCTTCAATTATTGCCTTATATGGCTCAAATTCTTCTTTTGTCATAAAGGCAGATAAATCAGTATTGGGTTGTGGTTCTTGTGTTGGTTGCTGTGAAGTTTCCACCTCTACAAGTTTGAAACACTTGAATATAGGTGGCTCTAACTGAGACATTCCCATTGTCTTTGTGTAACAATGTGGACTGCTATCGTCAATAAACATCACAGAACTGTTTGGAGCAACCGTCCACGCACGAGCCTGTTGTTCACTTTGAACATGGACTATGTTGTTAGTTTGCGGTTGCATGAATTGTTGTGTGGGTTGAAACTGTTGCCCATAAAGGTTGTAATTGTTAGGGATATAACCATAAGCCATTTACTCACCTTCTTTCGTGTAATAATATATTGGTGTTACATGACCGCTGTCCCAAGCGTCATAGTAATCACCGTCAACTACTGCTACGGCATGAGTGCCAGTCGCCACAATATACTTGCCAGTTGGGTGATCATTTGCAAAATCTACAAGTGAATAGCAAAACGGGCAGTCATTAGGACAGATATACCTCTTAAAACCCAAGCTCCTGAGATACCAGTCCCACGATGCGTTTGTATTGCCCCAATCACCTAAGTAAAATCCTTCGACACAAAGAGTAGTGTAAATTTCGTCCCATGATATTCCTGTAACAATATTAATGGCTCTGACCACACAATCACCAGCGTAGTAGTTCCCACGAGGGTTTTCATTATAATGTATATACATACTTACCCCACTTGATTTTGATATATAGTGGCTAAATCCCAATCAATGCCATCACGAACTCTGTAAAGTAACTCTGCATTCATTAGTTCATTGTCCACATCATGAATGTACTTCATCACAAAATCTGCTGCGGCTATCTCTGAAATTGAGACGAGATTCCTATAAGCGTCCTCGTATATTATTTTGCTTTCCTTTTCCCACTTGATCCATTCCTTCATGCCATATTGAATAAGATAAGCCCGGTCATTAGGAGAAAGTTCTCTGTTTGATTTTTTTAAAAGCCCAAGATTCAATATGTCAATTGATGGGGGAGAGTTTGCCGTTACAAGCAAATGATGGTGTTGATTACAATATCTTTCCAATTCTAAAAGACCGTCCGTTTCTTCGTGAAGCTGTTTCTTTTGCCTATTCATATCTGGGACAAGGTCAACAAAAGTGAATAATTCTGTGAGCTGAGTATGCACCATCATAGCTCCAACCATGCGATTGGAGAGTTTTGTGAAAATTTCTTTAATTGTCATTTTACCTCCTTTCATTGGGTATACGTGGGCAGCGTCGCAACGTTACCCACGCTCGTTTCTGCGATAGTCCGATAGATTTATAAATTCCAATCCGAATGATTTTTGCATATTTTAAGGGTGTATTTTTACAAGAAATTGCATATTTTTAATAGTCTTAATTTACTTATTCTATGTTGCTTTGAATCAATGAAACTCTAATTTCTTCGTTTCAGGTTATTGCTATACCCACTCATAATATGAGTGATACTCTGTAACTTCATCGTATTGTATCTGATAATTTGAAAGCTTTGTTCTGTGAATACAAATAGCAACATAGCCACAATTATTTGGCACATCATAAGTATTACTTCCAACCAACCTCTGTATAAATGTACCGTTGCTCTGATATGTGTAAAGGTATGTGGGAGCAGAAGCAGTACCATTTTGTGAAAAATAGAGTGTCTTGCCGCTTTCAACAGGGATTAATTCCGATGTTCCATAACCTGATGAATTGGGTATTACTTCTCCTGTTTGTCCGCTTCTTTCAGCGTCAGATATGAACGTGCTTTCGTCAAACTTATTGACTACGCCACCAACATACCTCTGCCCCTTGCACAGTTTATACCCGTCATAAGTAAGACTCATTTCTGACGGTTTAACCGTTGCATTAATGTCAATAGTGTTAAGACCTGATGTTGTGGGTATGGGCGTTGCATTACTGAGAGTGTCGGCATATGTGCCTATCTTCATTAAGGGTTCGTTGACTGTGGCTGTGGTTGCGGTTGCAAGCACGTACCATACTGTTACTGGTGTGCCGTTTGCGTATTCCGTTGCAAGCCAGTTCTTGAAGTCAGTTGCGGTTGAATATAAAGTGTCTTTGATATATAGGCGATTGTATGAAGAACTTGTAATAAAGCTTACGCCATATTGAGCGGCTGTTGAACTTGGCACATTTGCGTTACAAGGGTAATGCGTACACACGCTTGTTACGATTGCTTCTTTGAGATAGTCGCTAATATCTGAACGATACATTGTTCCATCGCCTGCATTGTTCCATGTTTCACCTGCCCCACCTGTCAATACAAGCTTCTTTATCTGCCTTGTACTCTGCGTACTTCCCAGATAAATATTAGTAGTCGCACCACCGTTTGTAATCGGGATTTTATAGCCGTAGGGGATATAATGGTCGGGAGCTGTTGAACCTTGAACTATTGTAACATCGCCAAGTGAAGCGTCATTATATGGCATTATAAATCCATAGTTTGGACTGCCATGCTGAACAGACATATCAACAGTAGCAGTTGAATGAGGCTCACAAGCTATGAAACGCGATTGCATATCTTGCACTCCCCAATACACTCTGTTGTCAGTATCATTATAGATTGAATATACTCCTTCAGGTACATATTGACCATATCTTGTACCCAAGTTTCTAACTTCAATAACATTGTATTTATTATAGATGTTCTCCGTCCTCTCACCCACACCATTTGGCATTACAGGGTTGCTCGGACTCGGTGTGCCGCTTGTTTCCGTGTTACCGTCCATGCTCCATGTCGGTATAGGCTGATCTGTTGTGCGGAGTACAATCGGGAATTTGGTATAAGTCTGTGCGCCTGTGATAGACTTGGCGTAAGAGACTGATTTCCAAGAGTTTGCTTCTCTTTGTTTTATCATTAAGGTTTTCACCTCCTATAATATTTAATGGTATACAAGGGCAACGTTGCAACGCCACCCTTGCTCGTCACGAATAAATCTAAATTTCTACGTTTCGGCACTTTAGGGACGCGAAGAAACTCTCATTTTATTGATTCAGCATTACTGCCAAATGTCAACTTCGTTAGCTGTCGGATAGATAGGATTACTCGGCGTTGGTGTTCCACTCTGAGTTAAATATCCTTCCTCTGTGCCTGATAAACCACTGGGAACAGTGATTGTTTCGGTTATAGGGGTTGCACGCACGAACCAAACAGTTACAGGAGTTCCTGCGGCATATTGCTGTTGTAAGTAGGCTTTGAAGTCATCTGCTGACCAATCGGCTTCTCCCAAATATAGGTCTAATGTCTTGTTCTGTGTTGTACCTTCCAAAGCGAAAGTGCCGTAATGATATGTACTATCTCCTATCACCGTGTACTCGGCATGGGTACATATTGCTGTTGTTATCACTCCACCTTGTCCTAAGTCGTAGCAATAAAAACTTCCAATGTATCTACCACTTTTTTGCCAATTTTCTTGTCCTGTCACGACATACTTCCTAACCTTCCTTGTACACTCTCCTGTTGCAAGATTGAGTGTGTCCTTATATGTATCTAAGCCGCATAAAGGATTACTTGTGAGTAAAGCCGTGGATTCCTTAACATACGCATTGTGCCACCCCGTCCAAGTCGCCAAAAATTCTGACGGCTGTACTGTGGTGTCAACGGTGATTGAGTTAGCTCCCTCGGTTGTTGGTATTGACGGAACTGTGACGGTTTCTGTGGTTGCTGTATTGAGAGCATACCATATTGTTACAGGCGTACCGTTTTCATATTGCTGTTGCAAATATGTTGTCCATGAATTTAAATCAGGAAAATCACTTGCTACATTTTGAGGACGTAATCTCATGATAGTACCATCTGATACTAAATCAATTCCAACAGTTGATGTAACGGTATCAATTCCTTTACGTTCATAATGTGTACACATTATTACCGTATCTATTCCTTTATTAGCTGAAACTGATAAATAGAAAAATGAAACTGAAGTTCCTGCTGAATATACATTCCAATTTTCAGACCCATTACATACCATTTTTCTTATTTTGCGCAATAATATGTTATTGGAATTAAGTTCATCATTCATACTGCTAATCTTCATCAAAGGCTCTGTCAGATATACAGGTGTGAGAGCAGTCTGACCATTTAAAATCGGGATTTTAAATCCATAGGGTTCATACGGTTTGGCGGTTGAGCCTGCATTGAGCATGAGATTAGAGTATGAATTATTAGCGGTCACATACCAACGTATATACTTTGTTGTTTCTGTACACCAAAAAGAAGCTGATGCTACATCACCACCCATTGCAACAATTGTACATGGACTACTGCTGAATATGCCGTCAGTTATTGGATTTTTGTTTTCGTCATATCCTAATATCCAAAAATTAGACGGTGATGTTTGCGCAAGCTGTCTTGATATGCTGTAATAAGTATCACTATTAACCGCTATAAATCCGCTTCGCCTGCGGTTATCGTCTGGAACTTCTGCGCCTGTCTGATAATTAAGTCCACCGATTTGTATTGTACTTTCATCAAACAAATTCTCCGTCCTATCACCAACACCGTTTGGCATTACAGGATTACTCGGACTTGGTGTGCCTGTGTGTTCCTCATTGCCTTTGATAGTATATGCCGTGATAGCTGTACCGTCAGAATACAAAGGGTTCTCAACGGCTTCTGTAGCTGTGGTGAGCTTGCGGAGAGAGTGATAAAGTCCTGACCAACAAGAATATCCTGAGTAATTGACATTGTTACTCGTTACATCGAACTTTTTAGTTTTGGTATCTGTCGGAACAATCATAAATCTTGGCATAAAGCCATTAATTGTACTATCAGCGTGCCCCATACCACGAAACCATAGTCCAACTTTCCTATCACTGGACATAGTAAATTCATACTCTTCGTGTATGAAAGTCTTACCTTGGTACTTAGTTTTGTCAAAACTAATCGGTGTTATTACAGCACCAGAACTTGTATATATTCCAAAATCAGGTGTACCATAATAACCACTCGAAGATGAATACCTTGCAAGTCTGTCGCTATTCCATGTACCGCTTGGGTCTATTGCTTCAAAAATAAGCTTGTATGTTCCTGCTGTGAGGTCAAATTTGTATTGTACGTTATTAAAATCTCTTGACCTATCATCTATACCAAGCACAGCTGTTCCAACAGTAACAGTTTTCTCATATGAGGAATGTAACCACTGGAATTTATCAGCCGTATATGTGCCACCGTCAGGGATAGGAGCGCCAGTTGTAGCAAAACTCCATATAATGTTACCAACATATTGGTCACTACTGTGACCGTTCCAAATCGTTACAGGCTCTTGTGTGAGATAGTTAGTTGGACTATAATTAACTTTACAATCAGCCATAGTCTCAACCTCCTATCCAGAGGTCTCCAACCCTTGCTCCTGTTGGTGGGTTACTGTCAACATACACTCTAATGCCGTTGATAGTGTCATAGTTTGAGCCGCCTGCGGTATGAGCTACAACTTTCTCTTGAAGCGATGAAATATTGTTTTCATCGTTTCGCTGATTGTTGTCAATCTTCTGTAAAGCCTGTAAAACAGTATCAGATCCAGTGGGTGTTGAATGACTTGTTGCTGTACCCGCAGTCCAACTACCAAGAACTTCATTCTGCTTTACGTCAACCTTGTATTCGATTTTGCCTACTGCAACATTCAAAGAGTCACTTGCAGACACATCTGCGGCTGTCTGAGCTTTGGCATATCCCGTCATAGCAGTTACATCAGATGACACTATAGGCTCATCGCTGAACCAGTAATCTCCGCTTGACGGATTTGAAGGAGTTGAATCCTGTAAATAATAATCCTGTGTCTCCGTACCGTCCATTATAATTCTGTCAGTGATTGCCTTTATGCCAGCAATAGAGCCAATCCTTGTGTCGTTACCCATAACGACTTGTGTTGTGCTTGCATCGCCACTTGTTGGCACGTCCTTATAAGCCGCACTTCCCAGACCACTCATATCACCAAATTCGTGCCAATAAGTTCCATCAAACAAAAATTCTTTATTGCCATATATAACTGCATCATTAGGCTGTGCTGTGTATGACTGCCCGTCAACAGTGATAGGATTAGTTGTCGCCCCGTCTGTGAGTGCCGTAGTAGTCTCACCAACAAGAACAATGCCGCCGCTTGTACCGCCACCGCCACCAATTGATACTTCGTACCATGTGGTGTTGTCATAGTCAAACATGAAGTTTTTACCAGTATCAACTTCCGTATATACTGAGCCGTTTGGTATTGGCATACCATCTATTGTTGTAGTGGGCTTGCTGTCAGTGCTAAGTCCACAAATCCACATTTGATTGATATTATACTTCACACCGCCAGAAAGCGCACCATATTTTATTAAAGTTACCATGTATCATACCTCCTTCCACTGCTGACTATCAGCATTAAATAGGTATTTCTTATCTGTGTCCATTTCTATAAAATCAGAACCGCTTGCTATGTAAACCCCTTCATATAAACCAGTAGGCTTAGTGTCGGTACTGAGTCCGCAAAAGGAGCAAACTGTCGTATTATATTTTGCCCCATATTTAAGTAGAGTTTCGCTCATACGAGCCTCCTTTCTCAACTGTAAAATGTTATTACGCAGTCGGCAGGGAATGACGTATCATAATATGTGCAATTGCTTGCAATCTTTACTTTTTTAAGCTGCGTTTCGCGGAACGAATATCTGCCAATGCTTTTGACTGATTCTGGTATTTCCACATAGACTAAATTCAAGCATTTATTAAACGCCCCCTGATCGTCCACAAGCGGTTCAGGTAAAAGCCCATTGACAAGAATATCGTCATCAAGCCGCCACATAGCAGCAGGTGGATCGTTATAATCAAAAGCAAGAACTTCAGGAGTTATATCTGTTACATCCTCAGAATAATAACCGCCAGCGATAGATGTTCCTTCACCGCCAGCATTTCCGAAGAATTGATTCCTTGTTTCATCGTACATACCCCATTCTTCATTTACTGTATCATAAGCAGGTCGCATATAAGATAAAAATGTGTTGTTTCTGCTAATTTCAAATTTGTATACTCTAAAATGAGATGGGTTCTGTTGTAATAAATGATGCCCGCCTTCTGGTGACCAGTTTAGACACCCTAAATATATTGGATTTGTAAATGGGTAACTTCCCCAAGGTGATTTTGAACATGATATCCTTTGGTTGACGGTTACGCCACTTGTATAATGAAACTGTCCTTGTCCATAATACCAACTTGTACCCGTATCAGTTCCAACAACCCAAGCAACGCCATGAGGGTGGCAGACTGTACCACATATATGGTTGTCAACTCCTATATCTAAATACTCAAAGTTCACAAGCCATGTATCTTGTCCATCATCTACTATACCCGTATCAATATATCCGCCATTATGTTCCCAATCAAATTCAATGTAGTCAGCTTGGATATAACGCCCACCTTCATATACATTTCGAGTCGAAAGTATCAACTTATCTTCATTATTCAAATACCAACTCATAACGTATCACCTCATGTTGTTGATACAATAATATCAGTAAAGCCGTTGCTATATAACCAAGAAGCATCTTTCATCTGTTCGGGAGCAGCAAATAATGGTGCGATTGCTCCACCATAATCGCCATTACCTTGTACATAATTGTAATCATTAAATGCTGTCTCACCATCATATCTTACAGCATCTTTTCTTACTACTCCCGACCAACCGCTTACATTGACAGTATCACTTAACTGATAGTTGTCAGTACCAAGAGTAAGTTTTACATCAAAGACGTTTTGCGCACTCGGCGTATAGCTGTTTGCGGTAGGCTTACCTAAAAGTTTTGCATACATACCATAATGTGTATAATCCTGAGAATCAACATATTCTCCTCGTGGTAATGTCATTTCGCCCTCTATACGACAACCACTAACTTTGAAGTAACTAAAAGAAAACATGGCTGGTGATGAAGCACCATATGAATTTGTAACTGTACTATACTCCCAATTACCATACGTTTCTTTAAATCTACAATATGTCGCAACAGCATTTAAAGCTGACGAATCGTTCTTCGGTATCAAAGAAGTATATGCAAGATTAGTTTTACCTTGTCCACTCCACGGCAAATCAAAATAGCATCTATTAATTGCAATATTAAATTTACTCAAATCTTCTGGATTCAGCCAATATTGGTCACTCCTTTGTCCACAAAAGCGGCAATTATCAAAAAGCCAATAGACTGTTCTCAAATTTGTACTTAAAGATATAAACGCACCACTCGATAGTATTAGATTCTGAAAATCAAGATTCTTAAATTGGATATTACGCACAAAATCATAGATATATTGGCTGCCATTAAAGAAGTTGAATATGCTGCCTGTTGAACTTGTTGGGGTTCGTAAGTTCTTGATTACGTGCCGTTTTTGCTTACCTGTGATATCGTCTGTATATCCACCATCAACAATAAGTGTATATGTTGACCAGCTTTGATAATCAAAAGACTGTGACACTCCCTGTGGGTTTGTATCATTCATATCAATATCAGCAATAAGCTTAATTATAACATCGCCCTGTAAATTGGGGTATGTCATAGCTGACACCAACTCAGCCCATGTACTTACTTCTACTGTTGTCGCCATTTAATCACCACCTTTATATTAATATCGCCTGACCTGTCAGAAACGATTCTATTTGTATTATTTCTCCTGTACCATTCGCTTTGACCTCTACCTTATGATCTCCGACAGTTTCAAGCGGTATCATAATCGCAAATGAACAATGGTTAAATCCAACAGCAGCGGTAAATTTAGGGGTATAGCTCATAGTTGTTTCCGTGTCCAAGACAATAGTAAAATTCACCGTTCCACTTGATTCATTTTCCAGAACGATATTGAAATTCAAAATTGCAACAGTAGAGGACTGTACGCTAAATGTCATTGAAGAAACAACCGTATCAGTCCCCGATAACTCACCAAGATTTTCTGAGCCTATAATATAATTCATTTTGCCGCCCTGTGTAAGAGCTGCCCCTATATATGCTGTCTGATTTGAAAGAAAACCACCGCGCCAGTATACATAAACCATTTGATTCTCATACACGTCCGAACCGCTGAAATTAGGTATTGAATATGTTACACCACTCGTAAAAAGCTTTACATCACATTTATTCTCGCCAACCGATATGACCTGTCCGATCTGAGAGTTGACGCAAGAAGAATTTGACAATGCCTTTTGAATACGATTATCAATTAATTGTAATAAGCTATCCACTCGCGCCACCTCCTTACTCTATTGTTGTTACGCCGTCTGGGATAATTACACGCTGGACATTCTGCTCATAGAATGTTCCATAGCCAATTACCGTCAGAGGCTTATTGTCAAGTGTCTCAGGCATTTTGATATTGACCGCTGTGCCAGTATATTTGATTGTCTGAGAACTGTTTGTATCTGTAATGTAAATGTAATCATTCTCAGTTGTTTCTTCGTATTCAATCTCAGGTTCAATGATAGTCGCCGTACCTTCAAACGTCATATCATTAGGCAACCAGTTTATATTAGTTGCACTTATACTCATTTTATTTGCAGACAAAGGTATAGTTACAGACTGCACAACAAATACTCCATCTTCAATACCAGCCCATGTATCACATATGCCAATAGTCTTATTAACATCCATATGAGGAATAATAGGGGAGTTAAAGGTTATTTGCATACCTATCATGCTACTCTTGATAAGATAGTGATTTGCCGCCGCACGACAGTCTTGCAACATCTGCTTTTGGTTTTCATCAGGATTTGCAGAATATTCATAATAAGCCATTTCTTGTGACGGCGCACGTCTTATACCTGTACCGATATTTATTGGAGACATAGGATTTGTATTATAGGCAGTCCACGCAACATTGACAATACCCGCATCAGAAGCATTTGTGTAAAACGTAACAACGTTTTCTCCGTCATATGAATAATTATAATTAACGTCCTCATAGAACGATGACAAATCATCAAACTCCCATTGTTTAGGAGAGTATTGATATCCTGCGTTCTCAATATATGGGACAAAATTCAGATATCCTTCAGTATCGTAAAAACAGTCTGCCCCATACAAATCAGCCAATTGTACAAGAACCTCGCTTATATAATTATTAGCATCTACAACTATTTGACTTTGAGCTTGCTGAGTGAAATATCTTATTCCAATCATAGGTTCTTTTACATCTACTGGTGTATCGCCACCATAAATAATGTTACTAAGTCCTTCTATATCTGAAGCTCCAACATTAAGAGCCATTAGTTGTTTAATAGTAGTGCTAATATATTCATTTGCATTTATGACATATTCTGAATCGGTCATATTCAGCTTCAAAGTACCGTCCAGCGCACCGCCTTTGTCAACGCCCTCAATACTAACCGTGTGTCCGCTTGACGTTGCTGAAACTGTATAAAAAATACCCTGTGACCACCAATAAATATCATCGCCAACAACCAAACCCACAAGGAGTTTGAATTTACGGTTTATCCAAAATGGACTATTTTTATGTGGCAAATATTTTCCTTCAACATCAATCAATGTTAGAGAACATGATCTGCGAGTTATTTGCTCATAGTTGATAGTGATTTGACCTTGTGCCGTAAGGGATATATCCTTTGTGATTTCACCTACAACACTTTCATTATTACTTAATATTTCAAGTCTGAGTTTATATCTTCCGTTTCCTGATTTAACGGCGGCTATATAATCCGCACTGTACCTATTAAAGTACTCCATTAAATCACCGCCTATCTGTATAATTATTTGGCATACGGTCAAAAACTAATATATCTTCCATAGAGCCACATTCAGCCCATGAGATTGAAAATTGCACTGGAACACGAATATTATCTTCTTCATATTTGGTTGTTCCGTTATCAATCAGATTTACAAGCAGAACATCACCTTTATTGGTGCGAAGTACATACTGACAATCCTGCGCTAAAAATCTACGCCACGCTTTTACAACTTCAATATCATCTTCAAATTGTTTGCGCGAACAGCTCATATTACCTATATATCCACTGAGACTTCCACTCAGATAATCGTTTTCAACTGACGTTGCTGTACTATATTTGCCATTACCAACATGAAGTACCCTATTAAAGTTCTGCACGTTATCAGTATCATCAATATCACACATAATTTTCCATACATCACCCATAAGATAAATCTTCTTATTTGCAACGTCTTTACCAGTATCTTTAATTGCCGCTATTGTATAACCATCAAAATCGTGGTTTACAGGATTTGTTACGTAAGGCTTATAAATTGTAGTGCCATCATTCGTGTCTACATATGGAACGACCATATATTGATAATTGCCGTGATTACTTGGGAAACGATCTGTAAATTCATTATTATTAGGAGTTTCAGTTATTCCAATAAGTGTCTTATGCGGGTAATTTGCATATGCTATATCAAGCTTATCTTGTTTAGTGCCTGTATTATAGAGTCCGCTTGCATTCATTCGATAAATTCTATATCCTAAATGAGTAGGCGCGACTTCTGTCCTGTTCCAACGAAGCTGAGTATGATTAAATATAGTATCGTCACCTGAAAAATGAACACCTAAACTGTCAAAAGTTTCAGTGCTATTTCTCTCAGGTGCTTGAACCTCATATTCCTTTGTAAAACTCATGCCGTTTTGCATAACACAAGTAAGTATAATTTTATATTCTCTTGTCTCATATTTGCCGCCATGCAATTCAGCAGGATCGTAGTCATCTACAAAATGCCAGTCTATGTTCTGTG
>JAEEGL011067982.1_pt1 | contig 16747 bp, 16 predicted proteins | sample 9134231 | NCBI WGS metagenome assembly JAEEGL01 (sample SAMN16246548, study PRJNA631951) | gut metagenome | biome: gut microbiome; feature: rumen; material: fiber-attached | host: Bos | place: Iran: Karaj | collected 2018-10
ATTCGTGACGGTTCGAGCCCGTCCGAGGGTACCATGTACTTACACGGGTTATATACCAATGTGCGAATTAATGATGCATAGAAACAGATAGAACTAACCAATATACTACACACTACCGCTATGTGTATAGCGGTAGTGTGTCTATGCATATCAAAATCAGCTGTATATATATTACCTAAGTGTGATAGATATACTAGGCTCTACTATCGTGTCAACCTACCTCACAGTGAGAATAGGTGACATCACTAATGCTTCCTAGAGGCACCCTCAGTTACGACCATAGCTGAGGAAAAGGAGACAGATGATGAACATCATCAACTTAACTCCCCACGCACTTAACCTCTTGGTTAACGGGGAAATGGTTGAGATTCCATCTACTGGTCTCGCACGCTGCGCAACCAGCGTAAATGATGTTGCCGTTCTTGATGGTATCAGGATCGTCCAGACTCGCTACGGCGAAGTATCTGGTCTTCCTGAACCAAAGGACGGTACCATTTACGTAGTTAGCGCTATGGTGCTGGCTGCCTTAGCCGGTTCTCGTGACGATGTATTCGGCCCTGCTGATTACATCAGAAATGAGAACGGTCAGGTAGTTGGTGCTCGTGCTCTGACCAAGTAACGGGATACTTGACCGGGTTGGTATAAGGTACGGAGGGATAGCGTACCGAAGCCTTACTTAGAGTAGAACCAACATATCTACTCGAGGACAGACCGAACCTATACAGTGTGCGACTGTATAGGCCTAGTTGGAAATGCGTAAGCTGATAACGCATGGAAGAAACAAACTAATCAGAGAGGTATAGAGCAGCTACCTATAAAGCTGCTCACATCTGTATTTATTTTTTTGTTTTATACCAACTTATATTAAATAGTAAATGGAAAGGAGAATAATTATGGCGAGATCAATAACACCAACATTGTCATCCTCATCCGGTTATTTGGTGGATGTACGTGACCAAGTATCTAACTTGGTGCGATTTCTCATTATGAATCCAGGTGGTACTTCGGACTTATGGGAAGGCGATTTGATATCATTCAGATACATATCTTCCCAACATGAACATGATAGAAGTTCGTTATGTAGTGAATTACGGTCAGCGGTACATAGTGTATTATCTACTAAATTCACCGACTATAACTTTGATGTAGACTTTACTTCTGAAGATTATGATGAAACTAATAGTAGCAGATATACCGTTTTGTTTCATATAAATATTAACAAGAATAATGTTAGTGAGTCAGCTATCGTAAGTGGGTCGATACATGTAGATCCTAAAACTAACAATATAGAACTAAAATACGATAGATCTATTGATAATGCTACTTTTGATTAGCGAGGAGAAACTATTATGACTAATTATAAAGACGCAGCACAAGTCCTCGGTGAACTACATGATGATGCTGCAAAAGCTAATGCAGTTACACCTTTCGATAAAGCTCAGAAAGAAACTAACGAAATGTACGAGATATTCAAGAAAGAGATTGACGTTGATACAGTACTTACTGCTTCTGAGTTTGATGAATACAAGCCACTGTTCTCAAAAACTGCTAGAATGGAAGCTAACGAAGAACGTTTATCTGTAGATGAAGTGTTACACTATGCTGATTTAAGTCAGCAATTCATGGATCGTGTCAATACACGTAGACCTATCCATGTAGTAGATGATTATACTAAAGAAGAGTTATTTACTTTACCACCTATATTTAACAAGCTACACCCTATTGATGGAGATAAAGCCGCTATCATGGATGCATATAAAACATATAACGACCCTGCTATGTTACAACACGGCAACCCTAAAGTCGAAGCTAAGAGAGAAGCTATAGATATTGCACTAACACAATCACTGATGTCATCACAACCTATTACAGAGCTCCAGCAGAACATGACAGAATTTGAAACTATCGCTGCTAAGTTTCATCAGACAGTTATAGGGGATAACCCATTTGCAGATCCTAGTAACACGACTCCTGATAAGGATGCTACTATACGAGCACAAGCAAATAGTCTTCCATCTCCAACTGAAGAAGATAACAACTACGATGATGACTTCGAATTTTAAAATAACGGCTATAGGTGATTTACATTTCGGTAATCCTAAGCTTAAAGCTGAAGATTTATACAACCGATTGTGTAAATATCTATACCCACAACTCAGTGATACTAACTTACTACTGTTGACAGGGGATACATATGACCAGTTAACCACAGTCAACAGTAGTGCAAACCGTTATGTGCTAAAGTTTATTCAAGATTTATACATCATGTCGCATACTACTGGTATGATTATACGTATACTACATGGTACATACTCGCATGACCGTGACCAGGTATCTATATTCGATAATCTATTATTACCTAACACCAAAGCAGTGGTAGTTAACAGAATAACCTGTGAAGAGCTAGATGATACTGGATTAAAAATACTGTATATACCTGACAATCTACCATATAAACGTAGTGAAGATGTGATGGATTGTATAACTAACAACTATAAGTGTCTAGGATGGGATAAGTGTGATATAGTTTTAGGACATGGTAGCTTTGACTATGCTTTAGGATGTGGCAGTGAGCATCTACCTGAATGTACGTACACTATATCGCAGTTTAAGCCATATGTCAAAGATGATGGTTTAATCATCATGGGGCATATACACCGACCTAGTCATCGAGCTAATGTGTACTACTGTGGTAGTTTTGACCGTATGGTACACGGTGAGGAAGAACCTAAAGGGTTTTATACGTTTACGTATGATAAGGGATGGGTTAGTAAGTTTATCGTAAATGATGATGCTTACAAATTCATCACCATAGAGCCCAAAGGTGCTAGTATAGATGACCGTGTTCACGATATGCTGGATAAATTAGCACAAGCATTTCCTGATAAGCGCGGTTATGTTAGAGTACTCTACGCAAATGCTGAGGATAGAGGCATCTATCATCGGGTAGTCTTACAGACATATCCTGATATTATATTCTCAGGAAAACGTGTAGGTGATGCTGCTGATAGTGCTTTAGATTTAGCTGAACTGGATATAGATACGTTTACAAATATAAAGATTGATGTAAATAATCTAGGTGAATTAGTTTATGCATTTTTGGTAGAACATAACAAGATAGAGGATTGCTCTAAATCAGCTATACTAGATAGTGTTCAAAAACTTATAACAGATTAAAAAGAGGGTAGGACTATGTCAATGCTACAACCTATCAACCCTGAACAACCTAATGTGTTCAATGGTATAGAAGTTAGTTACGGTATAGCACCTATCCTGGGTGCTATAAGCGACATTTCTCGTAAGCACATACGTAAAGCATGGGAATTGTACATTATCAATATAGAAACATTGATTCGAGATAGACGAGATAATGGATCTACACTTGAGCAAACAGCTAGAAACGTTATAACTGACTGTACAGTACTAGCACAGTACATTGCTACATACAACAATTTATCCCGTAGCCCTACGACTAAGTTCAATCCAGTAATATGTTTTTACATACCTCAATATGAGAATATGGACAGAAAGTATCTACGAGATAAATTCCCTAAAGGAACTGAAGAACGTTGGGCTGTTAGAGATAGAGTAAGTGAGATTATAGCTAACGAAGGATTTATTGAGAGTTTTGAAGGAACAGATATTATATTCTCAGTGGAAGATGGTAAAAAGGAATGGTGTCATAAAAGCTTACTAAAATCATTAGCAAGTAAATATAACAACATCCCGTTTAGACCAACTTTATTGGTGAGTCATGTTTGTTCTGACTTCCATCTTTATAGAGTATTTAAAGATTTTACTTTACTAGAATCATATACAGGTGCTTTCAAGTATCCTGCTGATTTTGGTAAAAAGGTATTTGGTGATGAGAACGTACCTTTTAATAAATACACGCATTTATTACTTGGTGATAAGTGGTATATTAAACTTCAATTAGATAATAAATCTAGAAATGCATTGAAGAAGTACGCCGCCAGCAATAACTGGAAAGTATTACCTGACAAGGCTATACTTGAACAGATAGTTAATATGCATTTACCAAATATTCAACCTGAATTAATTATTAGACCCGATATTTAAGGAGTTAAAAAATTATGTCTTTCCCTACGTTTAATTTATCACGTTTTTATTCACTTCGTAACCGAGATGGCGATCAGTTAACCTTCTCTGCATTTAACGGTGAATCTTCCATAACTATATGGAAGAAGGGTGACCAGGGCAAACCATCTATCAAAATCAAGATTGGTGTATATGCTGCAAATAGATTAATCAAGAAGCTCAAGGACTTACTTGCTACCACTACTGAGGCTAGACTTCCAATGGTATTCAATACCTATAACAAGGAATCTAACTCATATGAAGTTTCTAGTAACATTGTACTGGTTAAGGATGACAAAGCTAGATACTATATCGAATTATCTAGCAATGGTGCTAGCGCTAAGTTTACCATCGTAGCCAGCCAGGCTATCAGTGATGGTGATTCTGCTGTTACTTTAGAATCAAGAAGCCGTGAAGGTGTTATCGAGTTAATCACCGTTCTCGATAAATATGTTCCAATGGCTGATATTGCTAGTTCTTATAGAGAACCTAACACCAAAGCTGCTGGTGGAAACAATCAACAATCATTTAAGAAGCAGCCCAGAGACCCGTTTAATAAATCATCCAGCTCTGTAGCTGTAGACGATGTTGATACACCGTTCTAATAACTAAGTTAATATAAGGTATACACTATCATTAAGATAGTGTATACCTGTACTTGGCTCAACTGGGCTGAAAATATATATTATTAAAAAGATAAGTGTTATATATAATACTAATAAGTATAAGGAAAATATTCATGAGATTTATAAAAGACATTACATCTGAAGGATCTATCTATTTAGATCTTGAAGATACGAAATTAGATTCTAATTTCGACGAATCACTTCTTCACTTCAACGCTGATACTTACAACAACTTAAGACCTAATCAGTCAGTTGAAGAATTCGATCACACCTATCGTTACCCAAATATGTTTTTGCAGACTTTAAGTGCTGATGAAAAGAAGGTGTTAGCTGTATACATTCTTAGCATGCATTATGAAATAATCTGTACTCTGAATACTAACAACATTAATCTCGACGATCCACTTGCTGAAGATGAGAACAATGTGAAGATGTACAGACTTGACGAAAGACTGGCTTCATATATGCGTGATGTGGATGTGGCTCTTAATCTGTATAACCGTATGCTAGAGTTCACTACAACCAATGTAGAAATAAGAATGCAGAAGGATGCAGGTGACAGACCGCAGGATAGTGTTGAGATGAGTTTCTATCTTGGTGAGCAGCGTATATTAGCTACTTGGTTTATTATTTGTAAACTGTTTGCAGGTATCAGTGGTGAGTTCCTGGAAAAATGTAAGGATATCAGTATAGATAGGTCACTTGCTGAAGGACATTGTGCTACTATATATAAGTATATCCTGCACGGTGACGATATCAGAGTTGCGTTGTATAACAAGTTAGAGAATTATACAGCTAATGCAGTTACTTCTGTAATGAAAGAAGTTAACAAGAAGAAATGTAAGGATGCTAACTATGTTTATACTGGTAACACCACAGAAACAGTTATAAGTAAAGCAATCGACGTTATACTTTCGAGAAAATCTGTAACTTATAACTTCGATGATCCTAAAGCAGTATTTATGAGCCAGGTTCGACGTATGATTTTGAATGTTGCTCAGAATTGTGAAAAGACCAGCAATAAAGATGTTTCAGTTAGCTATAGAAGTAATCCTAATAGCAACAAAACAGCTGATGATGAAAATAATGACAGTATACTGGAACATGAATCTGCGAATACCAGTTGTACTGCGGATATTAATCTGTTAATCTCATTCGCTGTTAAAGATATCATTAAACGATACACTGAGAAATATAGTTTCAGTCCTGATACTATAAATAAGTCTATAGCTTATTATAGCGAGTTTAACCATATCAGTGTAAACCCACTGAATAGTTATATACTGTGTGTATTATTTGGTGATGATTTACTTGGTGCTAGATCTATCGAATTGTTAACTGGTAGAGATTTAGCTGCATTAACCGCTATAGCCCAGTTATATTTCATTGAGCACCATTATCTTGACCTTGTTCATCTGATTTCATTACAGCCAACTGGCCGTATGAAGAGTACCCTTTCTGGTAGTGAATCTAAGTTAAGATCTGCTTATATGAATAATACTGCATATAGAGAATGCGACAATAGGTTTACATTTACTATAAATGATACATCTTGGTATACACCGTTAAATGAGCTAATCAAGAACTTAACAACTTATGTGTATAAAGTCAATACTGCTATACCGATATGGTCAGTGTTAGATGAACAGCCAGTTAATGGTCAGGATTACATCGCACCAGATATTCTCGGTGAAGAGATATGTAGACTCATATTGCAGTGTACAGATGATAAGGAACAATAAATGGTAATAAACGGATATATTAATAGATATAAGTCTACTGACGCTATCTGCTTAGCTAGTGAGTGTCAGGTTATACCGACTACCCGCAATAAGATTAATCTAGCATCTCTTTGCGGGGCACGGAAGACTATAACGTATGACAATATCAACGGCATGGATAGAAGGGCAGTATACATAGCTGATACGAAGACCAACAACAAATTAACGCATGTTTATTCAGTGTTCTTACCTAGTGATGGTAAAGCCTCTGTTGTTGTTAATCTACGTGGTGTTGATATACTTACTGGTAGACATGCTACTGCATTGAAAGACATGGCATTTAACATAGCACTTAATTTATCTGATGATCGTGATGGTTTACAGTTAAGTGCTATGAGTTGCCGTAATGATAGTACAGATACTGAAGACTATCTTACTACGCTGGATAACAGTAACTATGATGACTTCGTATCGAATCTTTGTACTTATATCGATTTCAACAAAGACTTAGAAGCACTGTATAATTCGTATAAACAGAACGTGGGATTTGTTAGTAAAGGAGATTTCCTGAATTTCCCACGGGATATTTATGATGCATTACGTATATGGGAGGTTGTTAATGAATCACGAGACTTAATTAATCTATTTGCTGAGAGTACGTCTAATGGTATATGTTTACCTAAGGGCTACGACAAGTATGATAGTAGAACACGTAGACTAGTCGATGACGGCTATGCCTTACGACATGATTGTTATTCTAGATTTGCAATGAACTGTAAGCACATAGAGAGTGATGCTTATGTCCCAATATTGAGATTTAACTCAGATCTTATTGACTGGTGTTACAGTCTTATCAAAATGGCAAATGTTGAAGATAATCGAAAATATATATTATCTAAATGTAACGACTTGCGTATTAGAAAGATTAGTGCATATTTGACTATCGTATACGCCGGTTGTCATAAGTCTAGACCTGTATGGACTAACATACATAAGACTATTACAGAAGAAGTATTTATAGACATACATCTTGATGATGATAGTGTACATAAATATTATATTGATTTAACACTAATTCCTTTAATCTGCCATGGATTAAGGTATAATGTAATAAATGAGGAGTTAACTTAATGAATTACAATGATTGCGGTAATTACCAAGGGGCTGTAACCTTAGGCAACGGTATGCAGTCACAGGCAATCCTGTGGTTATTCAGTCAGACTTACATCCCGGACCATGCCAGTAGAGCCATGATATATAATTTCAACGGTACATTCAGAGGTATCTTAAATGACCGTTTATCTACTGTTAACACTATTGGCTCATGGCGTGCTGACCGTGCTTATTTCGCTAACGAACCTAGTGCAAATGGCGTTATTATGCCAGCTACTCACGCTAGAGTAACACGCACCAGTCAGCTTAGTGAGAATTGGACATTCGTGTTACAGATAAGGACTCTACGTAACAACCCAGTATACACAGGTATGCCATCTAGTTGTGATGTTGACATATACAGCGGTTATGTCGTCGATGATCCTGTAAGTATGGTGCTGCTTAACGGTAACAATTCTGATGCAATTAATCGTAATGCCATACTTGTTACTACACACCATACAAGATATCTGGAAGATGATAACGACACATGTCCTATCATGGTTAGACGTGATATTGACATCATTCCACAGCAGGTTATAGCTGGGTTGCAGACTAATGGTGAGACACTAGGTGAATTGCGTCCCGATAAAATATCACAGTGTGTCAGCGTGAATGATCCATATGACACGAATGAAACATCACCGATGCATATACCATTAGATCAGAATGCTGATAGAAATGCGGCTGTAGGTACAGAATACAGTAACCCTATAACGCATTTGATGAAACTGACGACCGGTATGGCGCATACCATCGGTCAGAACTCAAAGTCTATTAACCTTCCGGGTGACGGTGATATGATGAATAACCTTGCCGCGGATATGGCAGTAGAAATGTCTCCAGGGAATGTATACTCATTTGGGCCGAATATGGGATCTAGTCTGGCACCTGATCAATCATTTAGTATAGGTCGGGTAGAGGTTGAGTTTCCGAACATAACAGTTAATGTTATTCGTCAGCCATCAGAACAGCAGGTAGATTTGGTAAATCCATTTACCCCAACTCGTACAAATGTGCTATCTAGTCTCATCAGTGCGTGCATTCCGCCATTATTAGCTGAGCATGGATTTGCAGATATATCCTTCTCATATCGTTCATTTGACAGGAATGATTATGATCCTCAGCTGCCAGGTGGTTGGTATATAACTTCAGCTAATCCATTATGTCCGATGTCTGAAGACGCATTTGCTGTCAGAACGAACTGCTTAATAGCATCTATTATAAAGAACGTGTTCAGTATAGTACGTACAACTATAGAGAATACTGACTTCATGATAGATGTAAGTAGTAGTATCAGTGGGTCAACTCTGGTGGATCTCAGAATAATGGACTTGGCCAGCGAATATGAGTCAGGTTACTATACTACTAACAACAGACTCGGTGGTCTCAATACATCCATGCTGGGTACGCTGGACGAGCAGGCTGCGAATGTACGTCAGTATGAAAACATTCTACGTGATGCAACCAGTACAGTACAGCAACACATTCAACAAAACCAAAATAGGTATTTTTAAATCTTTAGGAGTTTACAATGGTCAATAATGATGACATTATCAATTTCATCGCTCAGACTATCGAAATTGGTGGTGCGTTTACCGTAACCACAAATGATGATAAATTCATCATGAGAAATGACGATGAAGTTATTACCCTTAAACCAGTTGATGGTGAAGAACCTAGAAAGTTAGCTATCTACGGAACTAAGAACCCTGACGTATTTATCGTTAACCCTTTCAATGAAGGTGAAGCTACTCAGGCTATCTCTAATTGGTATTACAGCAGCAGAAATACTTTAATCTCTGTGATACTGATTAAGACCATCATAAGAATTCTTGAAGCAGGATTCCGTTCACATGGTAAGAATGCTAAAGAAGAGAAAGGTGATCCACAGTGCGCTAAGTATCTAGGTAAGTATACTAGTAAAGTGGATGAAAAGATGTTAAAAGAATTCACTTCTTTATCTAGTCACATCCATGAATTTGCTAGTATCTTCTACAATCAGAGCAAGCGTATTGGTAGATTCAACTGTCTGCTGTTCAAATCATCTGCTAAGGAACTTTACACCAATGTTCGTAAAGCTTCATGGGAAGTGTTTGAAGAGATTGCCAAAAAGGTACTTGATTGCAAGAGCTTAGATGACTTTGAGTTTAAGCCAGATAATCCAAATATACCAGTGTTCGAATCATTCATCAACATCTTCTGTTTGTTGCTGGAAAAATTAGAAGAACCTGCTAAGTTGGCTGGTTTTGACTTATCTAACTATAAAGTTATCAAGTCATATATACCATATCTTGACCAGTACCATCAGCAAGCTAAGTGGTGTACTGATAGTATTAACCACTTACAGGTTAGTGACGTATCAACTGTCTCAGATGCTACTAACAAAGCTGTAGCTGCAGGTGTAACTGCTGGTGTACATTCATCAGATTTACCACCTATTGTGGCAGGTAATCTCAATCGTACTATGATGAATGGTGTAATGCAGCCAGTAGCTCCAATGCCAGCATATGCACCAAGTATGGGCATGACTATGGGTTCTGACTTACCACCATGTGTTCAGCAAAGTATGAACGGTGGCTATGTACAGACTGTACAGATGCAACAAGCTTATGCTAACAGTGGCAGTGATTTACCGCCAGCCGTTAGAATGAAGTTCGGATGCTAATGTAGCTAACATCAACACCTACGCAGTTAATCTTGCGTAGGTGTTATTTTTTTGAAGGTATCGTATATGAAGGAATATCGTGGATATGCGGTGTGCGATAAGGAGAATAATAGCACATCGCTTAAAGTATATTGTTCGGATCTGCTGCCATTTCAAACAGGTTCACTTGATGCCACTACTGCTAATGCTAATGTAGTAGATAATGGATATCAAGGCGAGGTAAAAGAAGCTAACTATCTTGTTTGCGAATATCGTGATGATAGTAATGGTCACTCTATGTTCCCACCCGATATACGTAAAGGTGAACCGGTACGTGTATATAAACTCTCTGATAGTGAGGTATATTACTGGGCACCATGTGGTACCAGAACTACAGGTAACAGAAAGACAGAGACTCACCGTATAGGTATATCAGCTACACTTGATAATGATACTACACCGAATGATGATAACTCTTATTTTTTAGAGTTCGACACTAGAAGAAGTCATAGTGTTACGTTATCTACAAGTAATGCTGATGGTGAAGCATTCAGATATCTATTTAAGATAGATGCTGATAAGAACACCATATATCTCGGTGACAATGTAGGCAACTGTATCATCATGGATAGTGCTGCTGAGTCGGTTACTATCATAAGTAAATCAGGTGCTACTATTCAAGTATCAGGTAATGATACTAATACCACATGTAAAGGTGATTTAAGTATGGTGGTAGAGGGTAATGTATCTCAGGTAGTAAAAGGTAATGTAGAATTAAGTTGTGATGGTAACGTCACTATCAAGAGTAAAGGTGCTATCAATTTGGAGAGTAAGTCAGCTATCAACTTGACTGCACCAACAGTTAGTGTCAACAAGGGGTCAACACGATGAGTACTGGTAAAGGAGTAGCCTGTATAGGTGATATATGTGCGGGACATGATGGTTATCCACCTACGCCTATAATTTCGGGCTCAGGAACGATGTTTTGTGATGGTAAGGCGATAGCTTGTGTTGGTGATATATGCGCCGCACATAATAAACCTAAAGGCCATAAGCATACGCCTGTTATTACAGGGGGTTCATCATTTTTTACTATTGATGGTAAACCGGTTGCTATGGTAGGTAGTGAGGTAGCTGGTAACTGTAGCGAAGACAACAAAATTATCAGCGGTTCGGATTTACTTATTATTAATGAATAAATAAATATAGTGACATATAGAGTGGATACCAAATTCGGGTACCCACTCTATACAAGGAGAAATAAATATATGTTTTGGTCATCTAAAAAGGAACAACCGTTACCTGAATGGATACCTGATACTACAGATATCATTTATCTTAATCGTGAAGGTACAGCATTCTTCGAATTAGATTGTGATCCATTTTTGTATGCACAGGGATTAAGTAGCATCCGCACCATCCTAGCCAACTGGATTAAAGAAGATAGAGCTATTGCCAAGAGTACTGCTTTATCAGACGAAGGTACTGTATCCTATCTTTTAAATACGATTGATGTGAAGATGATACCACATGCAATCTATTTAGAACAGTTGCTTAACATCATCAAGGATAACCATATCACACATGGTGGTAGTAGGTTACTCGATGCTATTGCTCTGATACATACAGTGGTGCCTACCGAAGTCATTCAGTGCTTCAAAGGTAGATTCCTGTATGGCATGCTGTATGGTGTATCTAACGTCGATGGAGTGTTACCAACTAAAGAGATGTGGATAAATGCCCTTAAAGTAGTACCATGGATACCATTTATTGTACTTATTCAGGAGATTCTATCACTGGAAGCATTAGGAGAAGTAGCAACATCTGCTATTGCTGGGACTGAACAGTCAAGTACAAACGCCATAGCTCAGCAATAACACTAGTATCAGGGAAATATACATGGGTTACAGTGTCATTAAAGTCATAGTCATGGAACAAGTTATTGATGATTCTGAATACTTTTTCATACTGCGGATCATATCCCTTATATGCTAAGTATTTACGTACACGATATTTGTAATATGCCATTTCTTCAGAGGTTACAGCTGTATATACACTACGTTTCTGTATATAAGCTCGATGATCCTGCAGGAACTGTAACCATTCTGCGCTGGTATTACCATAAACAGAACGAGACACTTCTGTTGCTAAAACTAAGGCAAAACTAGTATTGCCGGTGCTATCACTTATAAGCATGTAGTCATCTCCCTTTTACTTAAGTCAACAATGCTGAATATATATATTATTAAAATGAAGTGGTTTCATTAAATTATGTATGGTTAAGGAGTTAATATATGAGTGAAACACATATACCGAATGAGGGTTATCCTTATTTGAGTAACACTAAGGCCGATGTTAGATTACTCGGCTCGGTACCTATACTTAATCCGTTCATGGATAAGTTATCTTCACAGCGTGGTATGATGATGTCAGACCATTTAAGTCAGGCACTTGTTGTTAACGGCTGTGAAATGCCTAGATGTTATACCGGTTTTGAATCTAAGATTGGTAAGTATTCTATCAACGAAAGTGCACGTGATCATGACGCACAGATCCTTGCTGTTATACCTAGATTTGTGCAGAATGAAGGTCTGTATCCAGTACACTATAACCCTATGCGACTCGTTGTGTATAGAGATATGGTTACCCGTAAGATTGAGTGTTTTCCAGTTAAGGATTATACAACAGTAACCGATGATTTCGGTTATCGTAATGTATACGGTAATACTGCACTGAATGTAGGTAGTATCGTTAGTAGTGAAGACGATATCGTACATGCACCTACAGTAGATGGTAATATCTATAAGTTATTTGGTTGTAATCTTAATGTAGCATATATGGCTATACCACAGGTTTCTGAAGATGGTGTTGCTATATCTGAATCTACTGCTAAGAAGATGGAGACTGAGGGTTATAGTACATTATCTATCGACATCGGTCCAAATCAGATACCGCTTAACTTATACGGTGACGATGTTACCTATAAATTCATGCCGGATATTGGTGATACTGTAAATAAGAATGGTATCGTGTGTGCATTACGTACACCGACTAATGACAGTTTTATCTATGACACCATGCCAAAGAATTTAACTAAGGTACAGCATTTACATGATAAGCTGTTCTATATACCTGCTGGTGCTGAAATTATAGATATCTATGTATGTATCAATCGTAAGAATAAGCCTATAGCTACCACTAAAGATGATCGTATATATCAGCAAGCTGAAATCTATAGACAGAAACTAAACGATTATTATCGTGCTGTTTATGATACTTATCGTGCTAATGTTAAAGATGATTCTGAAATCGGTAATACTTTTAATACGGTAGTAGCATCTGCTATCGCTGAATTACAGATTGCAGGTGAACACCTTAATGGTTCAGGTATAACTCGTAAGGCAGGTTTATTGTTACCTATGAAGAACAAAGCCGCTATTGACTTTATCCATATTGATATAAAGTATAGATATAGACGACCTGTTCGCCATGGGTTTAAACTGACCGGAAGATTTGGTAATAAGGGTGTTATTAGTACTATAATACCTGATAATGAATGTCCTGTTGATGAAGAAGGTTTCAGAGCAGACATCATCATTGATCCTGCATCAGTATTCAATCGCATGAATCCAGGGCAACAATACGAACAGTTTATCAATAGAGGTAATGAGTTAATAAAGAGAAGAGTAACAGAAGTTATAAATTCTACCAACAACTACCAGCAAGCATTCGACATGATGGTTGAATGGGCTAGAGATGTTAATCCTAACTATGCTGATTTGATAGTTGAGACACACCAGACTATGAATGATAAAGTAGATTTGGTTAACGACTTGATAAGGTATGGGTATTTCATGCAGATATCACCATTCCAGAAAGGTATTGACCAGAATTTGGTGTTATATCTCAGAGACAAATATGGCATTAAAGCATCACCGGTAACATATACCATTACAGACCAATACATGAATAAGAGAGTAGTGACTACTAAGAATCCTGTATTGATTGGTGGTATGTATACATTGTTACTGAATAAGATTCCTCATCAACGTGTATGTGGTATTGGTTATGTTAATACATTTAGAGCTGCAGTTAAGTCAGGCAATAAATTTAACACTAATACACCATATGCGATAACTGCTATAAGACTGGGTGAAGATGAAGTTCGTAACATGTTAGCAACTTCAGGTGGTGAAACGGTAGCCAAGTTGTTAGGTATGTATGGTAACAACAAGGAAGCGTTAGACAATCTAGCCTATAAGTTACTGAACAGCGACCAGCCTAGTAGGATTGAGGATATAGATATGTCATTAAGCGAAATTATTAAGGGCAACAATATGGTTAATGTGACTAAACATATGTTTAGTTGCTTAGGCGTATGTGTCAGCTCAGATGGAGAAGAATAAATGGAAGTCTGGACACTATCCCAAATGACGGACCCAGCATTTAAAGAGATGCTCAGGCAAGACGTGGATAACATAACTGGATTAGTTGATTTGCAATTCAGTGATGGTACTATTCGTGTATCTAAGCGACAGGCATTTCTTAATTTGTTCTGGTGGCCTATCTTAACTGCGTTTGATATACCGTTAAGAAAAGATCACTTCATCAGAAATACTGCATATAGTTCTAGTGTTTTGTATACACTGTGGAACAAGTATTGTGATGAGATTATGTGCGTTGGTGCTCATAATGAGAAGAAACTGAAACAGGTTATCTGGAATGTACTTCAGGATATGTACTATTTCGGTTGTACTGATTTAGCTGCATATGTAGCTAGCTTAGACATTATTGATATGTCTGAAATTACCTTAGATAAGGCTATGGCTGACATCATTGAGACTAAGTATAAGTTCGTAGATGAAAATAGAGAACTTAAGCCTACATATTCTACTAAGGATGTGGAAACGATTATTGGTAATCATGGTAAAGAGATAACTACGTTATTGAGTACCAAGGGTGCATTACAGAATCAGAGATTATTACCATTCCAGCGAACCGACCAGCTTAATAAGCATCAGGTTCCGCAGACATTGTACTGCTTTGGTATTCGTACTGATATAAATGATGCGATAGTTAAATATGTGGTATTGGGTAGTGCGATGGAAGGCTTACAGAGCATAATTGAATATGTAGATGAGTCTCTATCTGCAAGAAAGACTGCGTTCTATAATCAGCAAGCAGTTAAAGATTCACAATACCTTAACCGTCGTGTACAGTTAGTATGCTCATCATTACAGCACATCTATCTAGGTGATTGCGGCAGTACTGTAACAACTCGATTTACTGTACGTTCTGCGTCTGTTGCTAAGAACCTTGTAGGTAAATACATTGTGGATGATGGTAGACTAGTCTATCTGAATGATGATAATGTGAATAACTATATCGGTAAGACTGTTAATCTCAGGTCTCCGTTAGGTTGTAGATATCGCAATGGTGTTTGTGAAATATGTGGTGGTAGAATATATAGTAATCTTAACCTCAAACTTAACCCGGGTATAATAGCAGCAATACACGGTATGGAACCTGTAACACAGAAGATATTGTCTGCTAAGCATCTGGTTAAAACATCAAGTATCATATACCATATACCGGATGAGGTAGTTGGTAAGGTATTCTGTGCGAAAAATACATCAGAAATCGGATGGAGTGGTGAGATCTTACGTAAGTTCAAAGGCAAATTCCCTGATGACATGTACATAGGTGTGGAATACGATAGCTTTAGAAACTTCCATGATGTTAAATTGATTAGAGGTAATAACGTAAACGAGACAACTATGTCACGTATCTCTAAGTTATATATCCGTAACAAGAATGGTATTGTTCTTGAGACAAATATGCAAGTCGGCAAGAAGGAAATGCCATCATTTAGCATTAAGATGTTAGAGCACATTCGTAAGAACTTTAATAATCTTGAAAGCAGTAACGGCTGTATCTGGATACCTATGGCTGGAACCGAACGTATGTCATTAATGACTACTAAGATCATGAATGATAACATGTTGGATTTCGTTAAGCGAGTTGCGAATTTCTTATCAAAAGATATCAGTAAATTCACAACTAATTCATTTGCGTTAGAAGCTTTCACTGATTTGCTGTATGGTTATGTTGATGTCAATATAGCACATCTTGAAACAATACTACGTGCGTTCCAGATAACGTCTGAGGATGATTATCGTATACCTATAGTTAAGAATCCGGATAAAGTAGCATTCCGTGGAATGGATAGAGTGTTAGAATTCAGACATGTTGGCAGCAAGCTAGCATATGAAAAGCTGAAAGAGTACATGATGTCTGTTCGCACATATATGCGACCTAAACAGAAATCAATATTCGATTGTCTAATAGGGTACACTGATTAATCAGTAAGTATAGAAGCACCTGTATGTAAAGTATGGGTGCTTTTTTGTTTGGGAGGTTAAATTACATGGCTGCACCTAAGATAGTTATAGAGGTCGCTACCACATGGATACGATTTCATAGTACACGTGACGGTGACCTCG
>JAEEGL011128433.1_pt1 | contig 16747 bp, 13 predicted proteins | sample 9134231 | NCBI WGS metagenome assembly JAEEGL01 (sample SAMN16246548, study PRJNA631951) | gut metagenome | biome: gut microbiome; feature: rumen; material: fiber-attached | host: Bos | place: Iran: Karaj | collected 2018-10
AGGCATCGTCGTGAAGGCGTAATAATTACGGCAAACGACGACAACGACGCATGGGGAAGACGAGTCAGGCAAGGGCAAATAATTTAAGAATCAGCGCACTAGTGTCCCGGGCGCAAAGTCCTGGCCTATTTGCCCGCCCTGCTTCCGCCACGCGTCGTCCTCGCCATTCGGCGCGGACACGTGCGCCGCGCGCCTCCTCCGCGCCTGACGGAACCAAGTCTGCGCATCGAGGTCGGAATTAAGAGGTCGGAACGGATCGGACGGGACACCCGCGTTCCCAAGGTGCCAGGAGAAGCGCCACGCAAGTGCCGTCTTCGTCCGCCGTGAGGATGAGGAAGGGGGCCTTGGGCGGATCGAGGAGCGCGCAGGCGAGCTGGATGGCGGCCGAAGCACCGCCGCAGCGCCCGGTCATTTTCTCGGCGACGACGATTTCCGGCGCAGCATCCGCGCCCCCTCCCGGAAGATGCGGGAGGGGGATTCCGGGAGAGGAGAAGATGCGCGCCAGTTCCTGCGAAACGATGCCCGCCTCGGCCAATGCGGCGGAAACGGCGGCATTGACATCGCCGCCGCCTGCGAAGCCAATGCCGGACAGGCAGGCGAGAGGACGGGTGCCGGGGGCGATGTCCGCCCCGCGGCGGAGAAGGAAAAAGGCGGCGCCCTCGCCGGGCGGGCAGTCGGCGCGCGCTGCCTCCTCCGTCCAGCGGTCTGGCGAGAGGGCTTCCGAGCCGCCAGCCAGGATGGCGTCGGCCTCCTGGCGCCGAAGGGCATCGACAGCCGCCGCGAGAGCGAAGGACGAGGCGTTGGCGCCTCCTGCGAAGTTGGCGTGGAAACCGCGGAGTTCCCATTCGATCGAGATGAGGCTCGCCGCCGCATTGGCATACGTGTGCGGGAAGAGCATGGGCTTGACGAGGCGGGGACCCTTGTCGCGGCAATCGGCCCAGAATCGGGCGAGTGTTTCGGCGGGCCCCCAGGCCGTGCCGTGGGAAATGCCGAAGCGATCGGACGGAATGCCGCCGGGACGCTCATTCCGCAGGGCGAGCGCGGCGGCGGTCAGGGCGAAAAGGCCTTGTCGGTCGAGATAGGCTTTCGCAGAAGGGAGGATGTCTTCGGGGGCGAAGGGCGGAACAACGCCAGCCGTGTCGTCCGCGACGGATGCGGGGGCGGCGAGGCCTGGGGAGGGGAAGCAGGCGCTTTCGCCTTCGATCCAGGCCGCCGCAGCCTCCTCGGTTCCGATTCCAAGGGCTGAAAGAAAGCCCGAGGAGCAGATGGCGATGCGATCATCCTCGAACTTTTGCGCGTTTCGCGGTGCCGGGGCCGCTGGCGAGGCGAGGATCAGGGCCGCGTTGCAACCGCCAAAACCGGCAGAATTGGTCAGGGCCAGAAATCCGGAAAGGTGGCGGGGGGCGTCCGTGACGAGGTCGAGAACGGGGAGCGCGGGATCACGCGCCGGCGTTCGGGCGAGCGGGGGGACGCTTCCTTCACGGAGGGACAGGACGGCGATGGCGGCCTCAAATGTGCCGGCCGCGCCTAGAAGATGTCCGGATGCGGCCTTGACGGCGGTGACGGGCAGGGAGGGAAGGCGATCGCCGAAAAGGTCTTCGAGGGCCTGTGCCTCCGTCAGGTCATTTGCTTTCGTCGCGGTGGCATGCGCCGACACGAAGGCGATTTCGGAAGGAGCCGCGCCGGCGGCGCCAAGGGCGTCGCGCATGACGCGAAGGCTTCCGGCGGCCCGGGATGGCGGCGCGGTGAGATGGAAGCCGTTGTTGCCCGTGGCCCAGCCGCGAAGCTCCGCAAGCGGGGTTGCTCCACGCGCGGCGGCACATGATGCGCGTTCCAGGATCAGGGCGCAGGCACCCTCGGCGAAGACGGTTCCGCCCCGCGCGATGTCAAAGGGCTTGACGAGCGCGTCGCGCGCCATTGTCCGAAGGGAGCAGAGGCCGCTCCATGCGCAGAGGGAGATGGCATCGACGCCGACGACGGCCACGGCCTCCGCCCGGCCGCAGGCAATCCAGTCGCCGGCGAGGGCAAGGGCCGCGGCGCCCGACGCGCAGGAAAGGGAGAGGGAGGCGATTGGTCCGCCGAGACCAAGGGCCGTGGCGAGCCGGCGGGCGATCCCGGCATGGTCGCAGGGGATGCGGTCCGTCTCGCCGAAGTTGCTGCCCGCGATGAGGCCAAGGCGTCCGATGCCGATGCCGGACTGGGCAACGGCTTCACGGAGGGCGGCGAGAGCGAACGCGGTGGCCAGTCCGGCATCGGAGGCGCCGGCACCGTTTACAAGGCCGCCCCGCTGGCAGACCAGGCCGCCAAGGGCGAAGCGGTCGACAAGGGATATGGCCGTGCGTCGGCCAAGGACCGCCTGCCAGTTTTCGTCCATTGTGGCGCCAAGCGGTGTGCGGGCCCCCAGGCCGGTTATCAGTGGATTGTCGTGAAAAATGTTCATCCGCCCAGTTTTCCTGCTATAATAATAGCATGTTTTCCGAATTGAAAGTCGGGTTTGGCGATGTTTTCCAGATTCTGGTGCTCACCGTCGCCGTCTACTATGTCCTGAATCTTTTCAGGCGGACGCGCAGCGCCCAGATGCTTGGCGGATTGATTGCCATTGCCGTGGCCCTGACATTGCTGACCGTCGGGGCGGAGCTTCAGGTTCTGGGCTGGCTCGCCATGAAGTTCGTCGTATACGGCGCCTTCGCCCTGATTGTGATTTTCCAGCCCGAGATTCGCCAGATGCTTGCAGTCATCGGACGTCGCGGCTGGCGGCCCTCCCGCCATGCGTCGTCGTCTTCGGATCGGCATCTCGATGAAATCGTGGATGTCCTCACATCCCTTTCGCGGACGAAGACGGGGGCGCTCATCGCCATCGAGCGGCAGATCAGTCTTGATCCCTACCGCGAGAACGGCACCCTGCTCAACGCCCCCTTCGTGCCGAAGCTTCTCGCGGCCATTTTCTTTCCCGGGGCGCCGCTTCACGACGGCGGCGTCATCATACGCGGCGAGACGATTCTAGCGGCGCGCTGCGTCTTCCCTCTTTCCCCGCGGGAGGACATCGGCTATGGAATGCGCCACCGCGCCGCACTCGGACTCAGCGAACAGTCGGACGCCCTTGTGCTGATTGTAAGCGAGGAGACGGGCGAAATATCGATCGCCTATGACAATCGGCTCATCAAGGATCTCACGCCCACCCATCTCACGCGCTGTCTCAAGCTACTCTTGCCGCGGGAAGGCCTGACCGATGCGATGCGCCGCGCCATTGACCAGCTTGAAGGGGAGCGACGTACGGGAGGCGGTGACAACGCGGCGTTTTCCGCAGTGCTTTCCAAGACGGCCTCCGGGAAGGTGGCGGGATGAATCTCGGGGATTTTGAAAGATTTGCAAAGGGTCTTGCAGCAACCGGCATTGTCAGGCTGCGCATGTTTCTGGCCTCGGTCAGGAGCGGCGAGCTGTGGAAGCTGCTGAAAATCTGGTGGCGCGGCAACCGGGGCTTTGCGCTTTTGGCCCTGGCCCTCGCCTCGCTGACGTATTTCATCATTCGCTCGCGGATCAGCTACACCGACCAGGTCAACATCCCCGTCGAAGTGCTGGTCGTCGGCACCAACAAGGTCGCCTCCGCCTCCGCAAACCCGTCGTTCGTGGCCGTCTACGTACGCGGTGCCGAGAATGACGTTCGCCGATTCAAGACGAGCGAGCGCGCGTCCATAAAGATTTCAATCCCCGAAGACCGGCTTGACCCCAACGGGGATGGCATCGGTGTTAAAATCGACAGGCGCAAGGGCATCTCCGGGCTTCGGGAATTCGGCCTTGTCGCCTTCAGCGTGTCGCCGGATGTGGTCCGAGTCAATTACGATCCCCAGGCCGACGTCGAGTTCGGCATCGAACCGCCCACCTACAGGGGGGAACCCTACCATGGCGAGGTGACGAGCATCAGCTTCAGCCCGCAAAGCGTGTCGCTCCATGGGGCGGAACGCAGGCTCAAGTCGCTCATGGACACGGTCCGCCCGCGGCTTGAAACCATCGACGTGGAAAACCTTCACCCGGGCGTGATAACGCGGACATGCGCCATTACGCTTCCGTCCCCGCTCGATCAGGCCGCCGTGATTACGTCGACCAGCAACGTGACGGTCACCCTGCGGATAGCCCGTCGCGAACGCACCAAGAACTTCGACGGCCTGCCTGTCCGCCTCTCGATGCCGCCCGGCCTGGCGCTGCCCCGGGGCTACCGTGTGTCGCCTCTGGCCATTTCCGCCACGGTAACGGGGTATGACAAATCGATGGCTTCGCTTTCGAATTCTCTGCTGACGGCCTATGCGGAGATTCCAAGTTCCGCCGCTCTCGATCTTTCGCCGGGGGTGACGAACACGCTGCCCATCAATCTTGTCGCCCCGCTCGACCGTGAAATCTGGGGGGTCGAGACGCAGCCTGCGACCGTGATGCTCATCATGCCCGCCCTTTCGCCATCCTCCCTCCCCGCGCCTTCGACAAACCCGGCCATACGGGTTTCGACGACGAATGCGCCCCCCGTCGCGGCCGCAGCCCCAACGAATGCTCCCGCCGCCAAGTCTCCCGGCGCCGTCCCGAAGGCCGCTGAAGAGTCCGGCCCGCTTTTGAGAGACAAATCCGAGAACTAGGATCGAACGGCAAATGGCAAATCGGAAGAACGTCAAGGAAGAACCAGTCGACCAGGGATTCTGGGTGCGGCTTTCGGGATTCGTGCTTGTCCTGCTCGTGCTCCTGCCCGTCCTGAGTCTCGTCAGCTACACGTGGCGGGACGTGCCCTGGCTTAATGCGGAGACAAACCGCGCGCCCGCAAATCTCATTGGTCTGGTCGGTGCGGTCGGCGCCTACGCGGGCTACAGTCTTTTCGGCCTGGCCGTCTGGCTTGTGCCAGTCTGGATGGCTCTTTTGGGTGTCCGTCTTTTCATGGGACGCTTCCACCATCCGTGGCGTTCCATTGTCTGGGCCGTCGTTTTCCAGATTGCCGTCTGCGCCCTTTTCCAGCTCGGCGAGTGGACGCGTGCCGTCGAGACGCTCCACATCTGGCGAGGCGCTGCGGGCGGAGCCCTGGGCTGGTTCATGACGAGCCTTTGCCTCAAGCCGATCCTCGGCGTCGTGGGATGCGCGATCGTGATGCTCGTCCTGGCTTTTCTGGCGTTGGGCTTTGGCATTGGCTGGCGCAACTGGTGCGACCTTGTGCTCGACATCCGCGCCAAACTGGAGGAACGCCGCCTGCGCAACGCGAGCGAGGCGGAGCGACTTGAATTGGAGGAGCGCAAGCTCGCGAAGCAACTGGAAGCGGAAAGACGCCAGGCCGAACGCGATGCCGCTCGCGCTGAACGCGAGAGAGTCCGTGAAGAGCGCGAGGCGGCCCGCGAGGCGAAACGCCAGGAACGCGAGGAGCGCGAACGCCTGAAGGAGGAGGAGAGGGCTGAGCGTGAACGTGCCTACGAGGAGCAGAAGGAGCGTCTCCGGCAGGAGCGTGAACGCCAGGAGGAGATGGAACGGCGACGCGCCGCGCGAGCCGAGGCTGACGCCGGGGCCGTTCGGCCCGACAGCGCCTCTGCCGACGGGGAGGACGCCCCGGGCGGGACGGCGGCGCAGGAGTCGCCCCCCTATGAGATGCCGACGGTGGAACTCCTCTCGCCGATTCCGACGGGCAAGGCCGAATACGGAAATGTCGAGGAAAAGCAAAGCATCCTCGTCGAGACCCTCCGGGAATTCAAGCTGAACGTGGAAGTCACGGACGTGGCGCGCGGCCCCGTCGTTACGATTTTCGAACTTCTTCCGGCTCCGGGCATCCGCCCCGAACAGATCGCCGCCATGGCCAGGACAATCGAGATGAAGCTTCGTGCGACGAGCATACGCATTGAGGCGCCCATTCCCGGCAAGGGCGTTGTCGGCGTCGAAATCCCGAACGAAAAGGCCAGCGCCGTCACGGTGCGGGAAATCCTCGACGGACCCGTCTGGAAGGAGGCGGCCCGCAAAATGCATCTTCCGATGCTTCTGGGCAAGGACTCAAGCGGACGCGACCTCGTATGCGATCTCGCCTCGATGCCGCACTTGCTCGTCGCCGGTGCGACCGGATCGGGCAAGTCGGTCTGCATGAACGCGATCCTCACGGGCTTTCTCATGTCGCGTACGCCCGATGAGCTCCGTCTCATCCTTGTCGATCCGAAGGTCGTCGAGTTCACGGGCTACAACGCCATTCCGCATCTGCTCGTCCCCATCATTACCGAGGCGAAGAAGGTTTCCCTCGGTCTTGTCTGGGCCATTCACGAAATGGAGAAGCGCTATCGAATGCTCTCCGCGGCCGGCGTCAAGAACATAGAGTCCTTCAACAACCGCAAGCCGACGGTCGTCCAGCCGGACATGTTCGAGGAGGCTGCGACCCCGCCCGCCGCCCGGCGCCAGCCCGACCTCCCCGAAAAGATGCCCTACATCGTGATCGTCATCGACGAGCTCGCCGACCTCATGCTGCAGGTGGGGCGTGAAATCGAAGACAGCATCTCCCGTCTGGCGGCCAAGGCGCGTGCCGTCGGCATCCATCTGATTCTCGCCACGCAGAAGCCCATTGTCAAGGTCGTAACCGGAACCATCAAATCGAACGTCCCGGCACGCATCGCCTTCCAGGTCGCGCAACGCATCGACAGCCAGACGATCATCGACCGCGTTGGGGCGGAGTCGCTCATCGGCCGCGGCGACATGCTCTTTCTCAATCCGCGCGCCAGCAAGCTCACCCGTGCCCAGGGAGCCTACATCGGCGACGAGGACGCCGAAGCGGTATGCGACTTCATCCGCGCCCAGGGCGGGGCACGCTACGTCCAGGAGATCCAGAACCAGCTTGATGCCGGAAGCGGCGAAGACGTCACCGACTCGGCGCACGCCCCGCCGCGTTCGTCTGGCGGCGGATCCCGTGGAGGCGGCTCCCGAACGGGCGGCTTTGGCGGCGATGACGGCTTTGGCAACGATGCGCCGGCCGCAAGCGCCGCGGCGGGCGGCGACGAGCTTTACGAGGCGGCCCTCGAAGTGGTGCGCCGTACGCACCGTGCGTCGACATCCTCGCTCCAGCGCGCTCTCCGCATCGGCTACACCCGCGCGGCCCGCCTCATCGACCAGATGGAGGAGGAGGGGATTGTCGGCCCGCCCCGCGGCGCGGATCCGCGCGAAATCCTGGTCGACCTCGACGGCGACATCCCGTCGAACACCGGAGACGGCGCGTCGGATCCCGGCGGAGATCCGGCGAATGGCGCCCCGGATGACGATGCGATGGCCTAGCGGAAAAGAAGGCAGAAGAAAGGCAGGGCAACATGTCACTTGGCAGCATATTGAAGCAGGCGCGCGAACGGCAGGGACTCAGCGTCGCCCAGGTCGCGGAACAGACGCACATGATCCACCAGCTGATCGAGGATCTTGAGCGGGACGACTTCCATCGGATAACCGCTTCCATCTACGGCCGGGGCTTCATCAAGCTTTTCGCCGAATGCGTCGGCGAAGAGCCCGGACCCCTCGTTCGGGAGTTCAATGAAATCTATTCCGGCGTCCGTCGTCCCGGTGTCAAGACGCGTCCCGTTCCGACGGCCGACGACGAGACGGTCGAAGCCGAACCCGAAGACAGGAACGCTCCGCCCCCCCGGCCCAAGGTGCGCGCCGTCGCACTTGCCGAAGACGAGTCCGTCGCGGATGGCGCGCAAATCGTCCGCCAGGATTCCATGCCGCCGTCCCCGGTTCCCGCGGCTGGAGAATCCGGCGTCAGCCGCCACGCCGGATCCGCGAAGGCCGTCCCTTCCGTCATGCCAGTCCCGGATGTCCCGGATGCTGCAGCGCCATCGGTTCCGGCCCGGGACATGGTTCCGCACCGGCCGCAGGTACGCGCCGTTACGCCTGGCGATGCAACCTCCGGCTCCCTCTCCGCACATGGCCACGACGAAGGGCGGCCCTCCCAGGTTCCGTCCGGGACGGGCGGTGCCGAGGGTGCCAAGGCTGCCGAAAGCGAGGATGCCGTTGCGCTGGCCGCCGGCCGTGTGGCGGCATCGGCCGCCCAGGAGGAATCCGAGCCCCTTTCCACGGGGTCGTCCGACGCAAGCCTGCTTGGCGAGCTCTTCGATTTACGCCGCCGCCGGATGCAACCGACCGTGTCGGCGCGGACGAATAATGCGGCACATTCCGAAACCCTGAGCGAGGAAACGCGCCGCAAGATACCGATTGTCACGGAGACGCCCAGCTGGGATGATCAGCCGCTTGTTGAAGGCGACCGGCTTGTGGATCGCCTGGTCCGCTTCGTGCACGCCCTTGACATCCGGATCGTCGCCGCGGTTCTCGGCGGAATTCTTCTGCTGGCAGCCCTTGTCTTCGGAATCGCCGTCACGCGCCATTCGCCGGCGTCCTCTTCCGATGCGAAACCGGTCGTCGCCGAATCGGCCCCACCGGCGCATTCTGCCGCCGGATCCGCCGGGACGAACGGGGAGACCGTCTATGCCGCCAATCTCGTTCCACCGCCCGACAGCTATGTCGAATAAGCACCCCATTCGCGTGGGGCTTGTCAGCCTCGGCTGCTCAAAGAACCTCGTCGACACGCAGGTGATGTGCGGCGTTCTGCTGACGGAGGACGTGGAGCTGGCATCCAGTCCTGACGCGGCAGACGTCGTTCTCATCAACACCTGCGCCTTCATTCAGGCCGCCCGGGACGAGGCCGATTCCGAAATCCGACGTGCCATCGCCCTCAAGCGGGAAGGAAGAATCGGCGCCATTGTCGTGGCCGGATGCCTTGCGCAGCGCTACGGGGCGTCACTCGCCGGAACCTATCCCGAGGTTGACGCCTGGCTGGGCGTCGACCGCTTGGAGGATGTCGCTGAAATCGTCAAGCGCGTCGGCCGCAAGGGACAGGCGCGGAAGCGCGCACTGGTCGCCGTGGACTCGCCGGCGGTCTGCCTTTTCGAACCGCGCGTCCCCTCCCTGAGTCTGGCGGGGGGACCCTTCGCGTACCTCAAGATCGCCGAAGGCTGCAGCCATGCCTGCGCCTATTGCGCCATCCCCGGCATTCGGGGAAGGCTGCGGTCGCGGCGCGTGGACGACATCGTGGAGGAAGCCAGGATCCTGCGACAGGTTGGCGTACGGGAGTTCGACATTGTCGCCCAGGATGTCACGGCCTACGGACGCGACAGGCGCGGCAGTCCACGCCTGTCCGGCCTCCTCCGGGCGCTTGACGGACTTGACGGCCGCTACTGGCTCCGCATTCTCTACGGGTACCCGTCGCTTGTCGACGACGCCCTGCTTGAGTCCTTTGCGACGCTGAAGCATCTTTGCCGCTACATCGACATTCCCGTCCAGCACAGTCATCCCGACATTCTTCGTGCCATGCGCCGCGCCGACACGCGGGATCCCGTCCTTTCGCTGCCGGCGCGTCTTCGCGCCGCCTGTCCGGACATGGCCATCCGCACGACGTGCCTCGTCGGCTTCCCCGGCGAAACGGAGGAGCATTTCCGCCATTTGTGCGACTATGTTCGCGAGGCTCGCTTCGATGCCCTGGGCGTTTTCACCTTTTCCTGCGAAGAAGGCACTGCCGCCGCCGCGATGGCGGGTCAGGTTCCGGCCGAAGTGGCCGAAAAGCGTCGCGACAAGCTCATGCGCATCCAGCGGCGCGTCCAGCATGAAGGCCGGAAGGCGCGGATCGGCAGACGGTGTCTGGCGCTTCTGCTGCATCCGTCACCCAATGGACGCTGGGTGGCGCGCACGGAATGGCAGGCGCCGGATGTCGATGGCGTGACATTCGTCTCCGGATGCGCGGCCTCGGCGAAGACTGGCGATTTTGTCCGCGTGGAAATAACCGGAGTTCGCGGCTACGATTTCCAGGCCACGGCCCTGGCCCGCGAGAGTTCCGTCCGATAAGCTCCGGCTTCGTTGCGCAGGCTTGGTTTCGTCGGGCGGGGAGGAGGCGCGAGGCGCACCTATCCGCGATGAACGGCGGGGACGAAGCATGACGGGGCCCGGACAGGCAAATCGGGCGGGATTTTGCGGTCGGGACGCGAACGCGCCCTGCCGCCCAAGGGCCTCCTGCCGCAACACGGCAGGCAGATGTTTGGCCGGTCAGACGATTCGACGAACTTCCGGTACGGCCGGAAGGTCGGCCAGCAAGGCGGCAATGGTGCGCGTCTGGCCCGGAAGAACAAAGTCCGGGCAGATGTCCGCAAGCGGCTGGAGCACGAAGCGGCGCGACGCCGCCTCCGGGTGGGGGAGCCGCAGATCCGGACGCGACGAGCGCGCATCCCCGAAGGCGACGATGTCGATATCGATCGTTCGCGGGGCATGGTAGCCCATGCGACGGCGTCCGAGCTTTTCCTCGATGGCGTGGACGGTGGCCGAGAGGACGTCGGGCGCGAGATCCGTCTCCAATGCCACGGCCGTGTTGCAATAGCTCTGTTCCGCCCATTGTTCCGGAACGTCCACGGGTTCCGTTTCGTAGATTGGCGCCACGGCAAAGGATGTGTGGGGAATGCCGGCCTCCAGCGTGGCGAGGGCGGCTCGGAGATTGGCCAGGCGGTCTCCAAGGTTGGAGCCGAGGGAGAGAAGGGCGGTCATAGCGTGGCGGCCGTTTCCTTTATGAAGCGGGCCAGTTCGTCGTGGAGATCCGGGCGATTGAGGCCATAGAGGATGTTGGTCTTGATGAAGCCGAGGTGATTGCCCACGTCGTGGCGGATTGCATCGATCAGGCGTCCGTGGATGGGTGCCGCATGGGCAAGCATTTTCAGCGCGTCCGTAAGCTGAATTTCCCCGCCCTTTCCGGGGCGGACTTGGCGGAGCGCGGCGAAAATGTCGGGCGTGAGAACATAGCGGCTGGCGACCACCATGCGGGAGGGGGCATCGGCGGGGGCGGGCTTTTCGACGAGGTCGGTTATCTTCCAGACTCGACCGCCGAGGGGTTCGCCTTTGAGAACGCCGTACCTGCTCACGCGGTCAAGCGCGACCTCCTCCATCGCGACCACGCTTGTTCCGCTGGCGACGTAGGCGTCGATGAGCTGACGGCAGGCGGGAATGCCGGAAGTTGATTGGAGAAGCGTGTCGCCGAGGAGGACGGCGAAGGGCTCGTCGCCGACATGCAGTTCGGCGCATCGAATCGCGTCGCCCAGACCGAGCATCTGCTTTTGCCAGACAAAGTGGATGCTGGCGAGGCTGGATATGCGCCGGATGATTTCAAGTTCGCGGATCTTTCCTTTCGCCTCAAGCTCCCATTCGAGCTCGCAGCTGCGGTCGAAATGCTCCTCGATGGCCCGCTTGCCGCGACCAATCACGATGAGGATGTCTGCAATGCCCGAGGCGACGGCCTCCTCGACGACGTACTGGATGACGGGAGTGTCGACGATGGGGAGCATCTCCTTCGGCGAGCTCTTGGTGGCGGGGAGGAAGCGGGTGCCAAATCCCGCGGCGGGAATAACGGCCTTGCGAACGGGCTTCATCGAAGGAATCCTTATGCGGCGCGGTCAGAAGACATCGCCTTCGGCGAGGCGGATGAGATACTGGCCGTATTCATTCTTGCGCATCGCGAGACCTTGCGCACGAAGCTCGCCGCGAGAAATGTAGCCCTTGCGAAAGGCGATTTCCTCCAGACAGGCGATTTTGAGCCCCTGTCGGCTTTGAATGGCCTCGACAAAGCTGCCGGCCTGCAGAAGCGACTCATGCGTTCCGGTGTCGAGCCAGGCGACGCCCCGGCCCATGATCTTGACGCTGAGCCTCCCCTCGCGGAGATAGACGAGGTTGAGATCGGTGATTTCCAGTTCGCCGCGCGGCGAGGGCTTGATGGTCTTCGCGATTCGCGCGACGTCCGGGCCGTAGAAATAGAGGCCGGGAACGGCGAAGTTGGATTTGGGCCGAGAAGGTTTCTCCTCGATTGAGACGGCCTTGCCGTCGGCGTCGAATTCGACAACGCCGTAGCGTTCGGGGTCGGTGACGTGATAGCCGAAGACAAGACCGTCCTTCTCGAGCCTTCCCGCATCCTGCAGCACTCCGGTAAGGCCCTGGCCGTAGAAAATGTTGTCTCCGAGAATGAGCGCTACGGAGTCGCCGCCAATGAATTCCTCGCCAATGACGAAGGCCTGGGCGAGACCGTCCGGACTCGGCTGCTCGGCATACTGGAAGCGGACTCCGAACTGCTCGCCGCTGCCGAGAAGACGCTGGAAGCCCGGAAGATCAGCGGGGGTGCTGATGACGAGTATGTCCCGGATGCCCGACAGCATGAGCACCGAAATCGGATAGTAGATCATCGGTTTGTCGTAGACGGGCAGCAGCTGCTTGCTGACGACGCGCGTCAGCGGATAGAGGCGGGTTCCAGAGCCGCCGGCGAGTACGATTCCTTTCATGGCTCATCTCCTTCGTCGAGGGATGAGTATACCACAAAGAAACGTCAAAGCCCATTTGAAAGTTCCGACGGGGTGCAGGACGGATTCGCGACCTCCATTGGGCGGCCGATCCATTTGCAGCAACTCGGCTCGGAATCCACCCGCCATCCGCCTCCTCTTCGCCTCCGCCTTCGTTTCCTCGCCGCGCCCCGCGCATTGCAGCCCTGGACAGGAAGAGGGCCCCGTCCATTCCATGTGACGGGAAGTGGTCCGCGCCGTGTTCTCACGGCAAAGGTGCGATGCGTGACCGTCCGGCGACCATGCGCCGGGACGAGGAAGCGTCGTGTGCCATCGCAGATGCCATGGAAGCTCAATCGCGGGCGCCTGCTGCGGGCACATGGAGGCGACCATGCAATTTCAGGCCGCAAATCCGTCCTGCAGCCGTTCTGTCCTGGGCAGGCGCATGCAGGTCCGTGGCGGCGGCCGCCCCTATAGCGCGGCGCGTGTGCGGAAGCCAGCCGCTTCGGCGATGCTGCGGACGGCGGGGTTGTCATCGATGACGAATGTCGTGCCGATGGTTGCGCCGAGATCGCGGACGGCGCGATGGAAGACATCGGACGTTTTCTTGGCTTCGTCATAGTAGACCTTGTCGAAGAAGCCCAGAATGCCCGTGCGTTCGGCGGCGGCCTTTGCGTGGACGGCGGGCGAGGCCGTGACCATGGCGAGGCGGAGGCCCGCGTCCTTCAGCGACTGGAGCCTGTCAACTACGCCGGGGAAGAGCTGGAGCGTGTTGCGGTAGTGGTCGCCAAGGAGTCCGACGAACTCGTCCGCGATCGTCTGCGGATCCTTGGCGACAGCGCATTCGTTGTGGAGGTAGTGGCCGGCATCGATGAGCGAAGGGATGGTCTGGAGGCGTTCGACGACGGCTTCGGGGTTGGCGATTCCATGGCGGCGGACGAAGTCGGCGTCGACTTCGCTCCAGACGCCGAGCGAATCGAGCATGACGCCATCGAGGTCGATGATGGCCGCCTTGTTCCAGCGGATTGCGATATAGCCGCTTGGGGGAACGGCGATTTCGCCGAGGCCGGCGCCGGGGATGGACGCGGGAGCGGAAACGGGGCGGCCAAGCGTGTCGAATACGGCGACGGAGGCCGGTTCCCTTGGGAGGCGGAGGACGAGAGCGCCGCGCGGCGTGGCGTTGACGAAGCAGGTGTCGCGCGTGGTGTCCGTGACGTCGCAGACCATGTCCGCGACATAGAGGGCGACGATGCGCTCGGCGGCGTTCCAGCCTTCGATGTGCGTGTAGCCGGAAAGCGCACCGTGCGGCGTGAAGCCGCCATGGAGAAGGGCGCCGCGGTGCGCAGCGGTGAAGCGGAGCCAGTGGCGGACCATTTCCCGGTGGTCGGATGGAAGCGCGGCAAGACGCATGGAGTACTGGATGACGCCGAAGAGGCAGGCGAGCACCTGTCGGGCGGCGGCCTCGACGGGTTCGGCCGGATGCCATTCGAGCATGTCGGAATGGACGGCCGAGATGCCGGAGGTGAGCCGGAGGTTGGCGATGCGGGCGCGGTTGGCGCAGGGGCTGGCCGGGCAGTCCGAGGCGCGCATCATGTTGCCGAACGTGCGGATTGCGGGGCCGATGTAGTTCTGGCGGAATTCGATGAGCAGGTTCGGCTTGACCGCGCCTAGGCGTTCGCGCAGCATGGAAAAGAGTTCGCGCACGGCGTCGGGAACCGATTTGAAGTCGCGACCGGCGTAGCCATCCTTTTCGGCCGGGTCGGAACCCTGTATGTGGAAGGAATCGACGAAGTCCAGCTTGAGGCCGTCGAGGTCCCAGTCGCGAATTGCGCGCAAATAGGTTTCCGCGAGGAAGTCGCGCACCTCGGGGAAGCGCGGGTCGAGAACCGAGGTGCCCAGATTCGGGATGTCATAGAGGTACTTGCCGGCGAAGCGGGAGTGGTTGCGGCTCTTGAATCCGATGAACGGGACGGAAAGCCAGAGCAGGTACTTCAGGCCCAGGGCGTGTACGCGCGCGACATGGGCGCGCATGTCCGGGAAGCGCGTCCGGGAGACCTCCCAGTCGCCGCAGAATGCGTAGCCGCGGTTGTTGTCGTCGGTCTGCCAGCCGTCGTCGACGATGAGAACCTTCATGCCATCCTTCGCGGCCTCGGCGCATTCAGCCTCGATCTGGTCGGCAAAGACATTCTGGTGGAAGCCGTACCACGATGAGTAGAGCGGCTCGAAGGCGGCGGAAGGCGGGATGGCCGGAGCGTTGCCGGGAAGGGCGTCCAGCCAGTTGGCGGCGTCGCGAACGGCGGTGGAGAAGGGGAGGGGACGGGCGTCGAGACGGATGGTGGCGCGGTAGGTTCGCAGGGGTGCCTCTGCCGCGGAGAAGAAGGTGTAGCGGAACCTCAGGCAGGCCGACTCCTCGTTGATTCCCGCATTGAGCCGGAGGATGCGCGCGGTTTCCGAGCAGGCGACTGCAAGGCGGTTGGAGTCGTCGGCCCGGACGAAGGCGCAGACGGGGATGCCGCCGGCGATGTTGGTCTGGATGTCGCCACCCCAGTCCGGCGGCAGTTGCGCGGACTCCGCGAACCAAGTCCAGCGGTGGCAGGCGCCGTCGAGCGGGACGGCGAAGCGGACGTCGAAGCGGGGTGGCCTGGCGTCGGCCGGAGCGTCGAGAGCGATTTGCAGCCATTCGATGGAAGGATCTTTGTCCGCCACGATTCCAGCGGAAAGATTCCAGTCGCCGGGATTGGCGCAGCTGAGGTCAATCTTGCCGACGAGGCGGCTGGTTCGTAAGAGTTCCATATCGGTTGATGTTCTTGCAACCCCCGGCCCGCATTCGCGTCCGGGGTTGAATTTCTTCGAGGCCGGGAACACGCGCCCCTTGCAGGTCTCATTCAAAACGCAACCATTATCCTTGTTCCTCCCGCACATTTCAAGAACAAAGCGCGATCACGGCAAATAGGGAGGCTTGACGCACATGGAATTCGATGCGGAGACAGGTCGGCAAAAAAGGGCGCCCGGGACTTAGGGCGGGCCGTGTTCAAGGGCAACGGACACCCCTCGCTCGTTTCACGCGCCGAGGCTACGGACATAAGCCTTGCACACCTCAAGGAGGACATCGCCGCCATAAAGGGAAATCAAGGCTGGGCCGTCCGACTGATCATCGGCCAAATTGTCATGCATGCGCTTTCGGCGCTGTGGAAGGTGATGCCGATGCTGTCGAAATAGGCGGCAATGCGGCGGCATCACCATTGTTGCTCACCCTCGACAAACGGCCAAGTTGAAAACCACCATCTGTTTTGGAAAAAGATCATAAGGCTTGCGTAGATGCGGCCCGTTTCATTTGTTCGGGGAACGGTACACCAAAGATATGGCGGGTTGTTTGTCGGACCGCATTCCCAAACATGGAACGACACGCGAGGAGGTGGCAGAATGTATCGGTTCCGGCAATATGTCACAGCATCATTAACCTCCTCCTGGGTTGACGGAAAATGCCCCGGAGGAACTTCCTTGATGACTTGCCCGTCACAGGGCGGGAGGACGATTCCCTTTGATGTGCCTTCGCCCCACGACAGCAACGCGGAGCGGGAGGTCGTGACCGTCACCTCGATGTCGAAGTTGCCGCCGCCGGCTTCGGGGAAGGTCAGCCCGTCCGGGAAGCCGTCATGGTTCAAATCCGTGAATCCGTACACATACCCCGTCCCTTCCCAGCGGTCGGGGACGCCGCTGTCCAAATTGAGAATGGAAAATGGAGAATGGAAAATGGGTGCCGACATTACTGCGAATTGCGTCTAGCAGTCTTGATTATTGCTGTTAGCAAAGCGAAAAGTTCTTGTCTGTCATTTTCCAGCGACTGATACTCCTGTTGTTCTAGAAATAATGTCCGGCAGAGAAGTTCTAGCCAAAAACCTGTTTCGTCACACTCTTTGAGGGCTATGGTAAGCTTTGCGATGAAGTCTGACTTGCTATGCGCTGAATTGGCCTCCCTAATGTTTGCGCCTATGGAAGTTCCAGAACGCAGAACCTGAGCAGAAATGACATGCTCCTTGTGTTGAGCCTGTAGATGTCGACTCATGTTTACGATCCGCACCGCAAACTCCATGCTTTTTCAGCGACGGCATTTTTACGCTGTGATGGTCTTATGCCTTCTCGAAGGTAATTCTCCATTCTCCATTTTCCATTCTACATTCGAAGGAACACGCTTCCAAAGGTGCCGAACTGCCGCCTTAGCTCGCGACCCGTTTCCCGGAGAAGAGCCGGACGGAAGACGCGGAGACACGCATACACCACCAGCAGGGCGAGGAGGTAGGCCAGAAATGATTGGACGCTCTGGAACATGGCCTTACCTCATAATCAGCATGGAGCCATACACGCCGCCTGTCTTGATGCCGAGGACGCGGAGTGTCGCCAGTTCATCC
>JAEEGL011507045.1_pt1 | contig 16747 bp, 8 predicted proteins | sample 9134231 | NCBI WGS metagenome assembly JAEEGL01 (sample SAMN16246548, study PRJNA631951) | gut metagenome | biome: gut microbiome; feature: rumen; material: fiber-attached | host: Bos | place: Iran: Karaj | collected 2018-10
ATAAATAATAAAAGTAAGTTTATTAATAAAATTTTAAGAAAAAATTTTATGAAATTTTATTACAAAGGAATTATTGATCATATGAATAAAGTTAAATCAGGAGAAAATATTAATAATGAAAATAATATTAATAATGAAAATATTAATAATGAAAATAATAATGATAATAATAAAGAATTTAATACTAAAAAATCTATTAATAAAGAAAATGAAAAAAAAGAAAATATTGATAAAAATGATGATAATAAAAAAGATGTTAATAATAATAATGATGATAATAAAGAAAATATAACAAGCAATGAAGAAGAAATTAGAAAAGCCAAAAATTTAAGAAGAATTTTAGCTGAAAAAGAAAAGAAAAAAAAAGAACTTTTAAATCTTTATTTCTATAAATTTTACAAAGCAGGAATAATTAAAGCTTTTCGAGATTATCCCAAACGTTTTAAAACTAATTCAAATCTAAGTGAAAACATTGATAATAATAATAAAGATAATAATAATGATAATAATAAAAATAAAGATAATAATAAAAATAATGATAATAATAATAAAAATGATGATAATATAGAAGAAATTAATAATAAAGATAATATAGAAGAAATTAAAAAACGTCGTGAAGAACTTCTTGAAAAAATTTTATATAAAAAACAACGTGCAAATCATTTAAAAGAAAAGCATTATTTAACATGTTGGGATTTACGAGCTAAAATATTAAAATCAAAAACCGCAAAGAAAGTAAAAAAGAAAATAAAAAAGAAAAAAAATTTAAATATATTAGATAGTACATTAACAAGTAATGAAAGTAAAATAGGTAATTATACAGATCCTAATTTAGTAGTAATAAACACTAATGAAAGTATAAATTCAAATGATTTTTCAAATGCTTTAAAAAATGATAATATGAATGAAAATAAATATGAAACTAAATTAAAAGGAAAGAAAAAACCAATGTTTTTAAATAATAATGTTGGCTTTGATTCAACTCCTTATTCTAATAATAATAATAATAATAATAATTATAATAATAATAATATTAATAATAATAACGAAGAAGAAGAAGAAGAAGAGGAAGAAGAATATATAGTAGATCTTGAAGAAGAATTAAAGAAACATCTTAAATTAAATAAAATTGTTAGAAATAAATATGTTAAAATTTTAAATCATTATATGAATAAATATAAAAATAATATTAATGATAATGATAATAATAATAATAAAAGTCAAAAATTTATAAAATTAAATAATAATTTAGCTCTTAATAATAATCCTTTAATTGGAAGTTATGATACTAAAAATATGAATAATATTATGTCAAATAATGATTTGAATTCAATGAATAAAAGTCAAGATATTTCTTTGAATATTAGAATAAGGAAGAATATCAGAGCAACTTTAGGAATTTCAATGATTCTTAAAAAAATTAAAATGGTTATTAATAAAAGAACTATGAATGATATTAAAAATAATAATAATAAAAATAATAATAATTTATTAAAAAGTAATAATAATAAAATAAATAGTTTTAATGATAGTTTTGGTAATATGATAATGAAAATAATTAATAATATTAATAATGCTGATAATAAAGTAAAGAACATTTTTAATATAGAAAATAAAAAAAAATTTATGAAGAATTTAAAAAATAAATATAATATTAAAAAGGATATTGCAAATAATAATAATAATAATAATATAATTAGTGGTTCAAATATTACTTTTAATGGAAGTAATAATAATAATATTAATAATAATGAAAATGAAATTAATACTTCATCAAGCATTGAAATAGTTCCATCAAATAATAATAATAATGTTAATAATTATAATAATAATAATTATAATAATAATAATTATAATAATTATAATAATTATAATAATAATTATAATTACAAACAAAAAAATAGTAGAAGAAGAAAGAAAAAATAATTTTTTTATTATTATTTATATCAATTTAAATTATTATTTAATAATAAAATTTAAATTTAATTTTTAATAAATAAAAATAAAATAATTAAATATTTTTATTTCTTTTAATATTATATTATAATATCAAATACATATTAAATGAATTCAAAAGATTTATCTGCATTAAAACATAATTTAATTTCTTTATATTTAGAAATAAAACATTTAATAAATAAAGAAAATATTTTAAATAACAAAAATAAGCCAAATAATAACACAAATAATAATAATAATAATTCAAATAATAATAACAACACATTCAATTCATCTTTTTCATCAATTTCGGAAGAAGAAAAATTATATCCTTTATCACCTTCTACTCTTTTATCTTATATTAAAAATAATATTGATACTTATGTTTCTTTAAAACTTTCTTTACTTTTAAATTCTCAAAAAGAATATGAAAAATTAACTAAATTAAATGTAGCTGAAGATTATGAAACTTTGTTAAGAAAAGAAGAAAATTCAATTAGACAACATATTAGTATTGAACATCAATTAAAATTATATTGTGATAAAATAGAAAATAAAAATGAAGAATTAGAAAAAGAAAAAAAAATATTAAAAAATCTTAATGAAAAAATGCTTTTAGAAAATAAAAATTTAAAAAAAGAAATTAATGTTATTGTTGCAAGTCATAGAAAATTAAAAGAAAATTTATTAAAAAAAGAAAATCAAATAAAATTATTAGAAGATAAAATTTTTAAATTTAAGAATAATAACAATAATAATAATAATAATAATAATGTATTTAAAAATTATTATAGTAAAGAAGCAAGACATTCATATCATCACAGTAACAGTAGTTTAAGTAAAAATAAAAGTAAAAATAATATAAGTAACATAAGTAATAATAGTAATAATAGTAGACATAATAGTATTAATAAAATTAATAAAAATAATTCTAATAATAATAATAATTATTATTATTGTTCTTCTTCTAATAACACATCTTTATATAGTAAATATAATAATAATAGTAATAAAGAAAGTGATAAAATTTCTATTCAAAAATTAAAAGTTCAAGAAAAATTAGAATTATATAAAAAATTAATAGATAAAAAAATTCAAAATTTAAGTAGAAATAAAAAAAATAATAAATTAAAAGAAAAAGCTCTTAGTATGAAAGATTATTCTTTAGAAAAAAAATTAAATGATATTACAATGAAAATTATTAATAATAAAAATAATAGTATTATAAATAATAATAATAAAAGAAATAAAACACCAAATAAAAAAATGCCTTTTTTAAATAATAATTTTATTAATCATATTAATAATAATAATAATTTAAAAGGACATAAAAGCAAATATTATATGAAAAAAAGTAGTAGTTTAAATGATATTTCAAATAATAATTATAATTTTAGTAATAATAAAAGTAAAAATAGTAGTAATAATTTTAATAATAATAATAATAAACATAATAATAATAGTAATAAAATTAATTTAAGGCAATTTATTTTTAGTAAATATAGCACAAGTAGTACAAATAGAACTGGAAATTAATTATATAAATAATTCAATTATATTTATAAATAAGTAATAAAAAATAATTATAAATAATTATAAATTTTTAATAATTTTTAAATTCAAAAAATCTTTTTTAATTTAAAATTAAAAAAAAAATAAAAAATAAATTTTCAATTTTAAAATAATTATTATTATCATTAAAATAATAATATTATTATAAAATTTGATTTATTAATTTTATCCTTATTTTTTTAAACAACTTGAAATTGATTTTTAATCAATTTAATAAAATGTGCATCATCATCAACAGCAACAGAAATTCCAGCATAATAATCATCCCATTCTTTTTTAGTAACAACACCTTTAACTTCATTACTAAAATTTTTCAAATACAAATAAAAAATTTGATCTTCAGTTAATTCACCAGACAAATATCTAGGATGTTTAACACAATTAAAAACTTTTCTTAATTCAGTAGCTTCAGCATAACCAACTTTATTCTTATCAAATTTAGAATAAACATAATCAATAGCTTGTTTTCTTTCTTGATTTGGATTTCCTCTTAAAGCAAATAAGAAATTTTCAAAATTTATCATTTCTTTGCTTTGTCGATCAAAATATCTACATAATAAAACAGCTTCTTCTTTTGTTATATGAAGTCCATATAATTGAAGAGATGAAAAAAAATCTGAAACATGTAAAGAATATTGACCGTCATATGATGGTTTTGATTTAAATAATTTAGGAAGACATGCGATTGTGTTTGGACCGAGTTCTAAAAGTTTTTGACGCATTCGAGAAAGAAGTTCAAATAAATCGTTGGAATAAAATTCTAAAAGATTTGACATTTTTTTTTATTTATATGTTTTTTTTTATATTAATTTTATTTGATTAAGTTATTTATTTATTAATTAATGTTTATATATTAATATTTAAATATTAATTTTAAATATAATTAAATTATTTTTTTATTTTTATTTTGTTTTTATATATTATTACTATCATATTATATGTATGGTTTGTCTGAAAAATTATTTGAGTTTTTTGATATTAAAAGTGTGAAATTAAATGAAAATATTTGTTATTGTGAATTGAATGGAAAAAATAAAAAATTATATAATAATAATGGTGAAATTGATGAAGGTGTTTTAATTGCTATTGTTGATACTTTTAGTTCTTATGCTATTATGTATTTAAATAAATTGGAAGATTATAAAAAATATTTGAGTCTTAATATTAAAATGATTAATTATGATGACAATGTTAATAAAAATAATTATAATAATGGAAATAATAATAATAATAAAATAAGTATGACTGTAAAAATTGAAAAAAAATTTGGAAGAAATATTTTATTGAATATTTCTGTTTATGATAGTAATAATAAAGAAATAAAAAAAATTTTTCATTTAAAAAGAAAAATAAATTCAAAATTATAATTAAAACTTATAAATATTTATAAATAAATTGAATTATTGTAAATTGATTAATTATCTTAAGCTAATATATTTTTTATAAATAAAAATAATATATTTAATAAAATTTAAATATAAATATGAATTTTTCAACACATTTGAATATTCTATTAATAACATTAATAACAATCTTATTTAATATCAATATTAAATGTATTGATAATGCTACTTTAAATAATTGTGATGAAACAAATCAATATTATAATACAATATATTATCGATGTATGGATAAAGAAGATACAAATAAAATAGAATTAGATTATAATACTTATAATTATACTTGTGCTTATGGTTATTATAAAATTAATGGCACATGTGAACTTTGTCCAAATCATACTGTTTCTTCTGGTGACAGAGAAAAATGTGTTAGATGTGCTAATAAAACAGGTAATTATTCTGAAGATCTATATGGTAATTATACTAATGAAATTGGTGATCTAATTTTTACTTGTGGATGTGAAAATGGAACTCAAGTTTATGTTCAAATTGAAAAAGATAAATTTGGAAATGATTTAGAATATCAATATTGTAATGTAGATTTTGATTTGAATAAAAGTGGAAATATAAAAATTGAAGATGCAAATAAAAAAGTAATTTTGCAAAGTGATATTATAAAAAATAATGGAGCTTTGTATTTAAAACAATCAAATACTTTTATCGATTGTGTTTCAACTTATAAGCTTAATAATAATTTTTGTATTCCAAATAAGTTAAATGATACTTTTTTTAGTAATAGTGATGTGAGTGTTTCAATCGATCAACTAGTTTATTCAGATAATAATAATATTTATCCTTATCAACGTGGAAATTATAAAAATCGACCTACAAGAGATAGTGATTTTGTTAGTTATATAAAAAGACCTTCTGATGAAGAATATAATCAAAACGAAAGAATTGATTTAAATATTAATTTAGAAGATGTTTCAAATTATCTTTTTCAACAAAATGAAAAATATGAGAATTATTTAATGAATTATTGTGCACTAGCTTTATATTCTCAAAATTTAAGATTTTGTGAACAATATTTAGAAGTTTCTCTTGAAAATTTTTTATGTGATACAGAAAGAATTCCATTTCCTGTAATTGTTGGCAATATAAATAATCCAAATGTAGAAATTGATAAATTAGAATTTTTTTTTAGAAAGTATGATATATCAGGAGAAAGATATAACGGTGAAATAAAAAAAAATGAATTGATTTTATGTTCTGAAACATATAATGATGCACAAGATTTTAAAAAAGTAGGCGCTACTTTTGTTAATGAATGTTTTATGGACGTAGATAAATTATCAAAAGAAGAAATGTATTTTTATGAAATGTTTGTAAGATTACCTGATGGAAGTGAACGCCTTATTCCAATTATTATTGATAATGAAAATCAGCAAAGAACCAAAATAGTAAATGATGATAATTGTAATGAATTTATTTTAAGACGACGTTTTTTTATAATTAATAACTTAGCTTCTGACAAAATAATTTATGCTAAAACAATAAAATTAAAAGTTAGATTTCAAAATAAAGAACATAGAAAAGATAATAGAATTTTTTCTCCATATTTAAGAATTGAATATTTTGCTCATTCTAAAACTACAAAAGTGCCAATGATGATATCATTCAGAAGTGAATATAATATGGATGAAAGAGCTCATATAATTCCTTCAATATATACTATTTTTTATATTTTCTTGGTACTCACTGGTTTATTTGTTGTGATAAAAATGTGTATTTGGTCAAAGATTCATACATATAATTTAAGTAGAGATAATTATTTCGTTTTTTTTATAATTAATTTTTTTATTTATCTATTCAAATATGTTGGTTTATTTTTATTTCTTTTTTCATTTGTTGTTACTTTCTATTGGTATGTTTTTTATAAGTTGCAATTTAGAGCTTATGTATTTTTACCTGATTTAGATATAGCTTATAGAAGTTTATATAAGAATTTTAATATTGTTTGGGGAATTGGATGTTGTTCATATTTTATATATATGTTAAGTAGAATATATGATCAATTAAATTATGATGTATTTTTTATTGATTGGGAACATGATAAAGATTTACTCGTAAATTACAATGCTAACAATATTCATAGTTCAAAATATAAAGGTGCCTGGCGTGCAATTCATATTGCAAATCAATTTAATATTCTTCAAAAAGAACGAACAATATCAATTTCAATATGTTTTGGTTTTTTGATAATGTTATGGTATTACCATCGAACACATTGGAATCAATTTGCCCAAATGTCTCCGAATGTTGCATGGGTAGAGCATTCTCCAGAAAATATGTATTTACGTCATTTTATAACAACATTTGTTTTAGTTATAACAGGTCTTGTTCAATATTTTTTACGTCGTATATTAAATCTCATATTAATTCCCTTAAAGAAAAATGAATTTTTAGATCTTTGTTCAGTAGCAAATATTTCAGTTATAATTTTAGATGACAAACTTCATGGTTATTACATTCATGGTCAAAGTCCATTTGGAAAAGCAGATACGAACTTCGTTGATTTAATTCAATTTTTAGAAGAAGAAAGAAAAGGAAAAATTAGAGGAAGAGGTTTAACAGGAGATGAAGAAGATAATTTACAATCATATGAAATATATCTTAGTAATAATATGAGAGATATATATGATGATTTATATTATATTGAAGTAAACCAAGAAATTAATGCAGCTGAAGAAAATGATAGAGCTGGAAATCAAAGTAGGTACCCTATTTTTTTTAGATACATCCCAAAAAAATTAGATGTAGATAAATATTATCATTTAAATAATTATATGAATACACAATTAAAAAATAAAATTCAACAAGTTGCAAGTCAAAGTAAAATTTTTGTTAAAGAACGTACATTATTAGAAAGATTTTTACAACTTCCTCCAAATTTAGATTTAATAAGTGCAAATGCAAGAGAACTTGTTTTTTATAAAGATCCTGGAATGAATTTTGATAATGTTTGTTTTACTGGAATGGAAATTGAATGGTTGATATTAGTGGCATATGTTTTTCAAATGTGGTGTATTAGTTTACATAAATATAGTGATTGTTTACCTGTGGCAATTTTTATGACATATTTAATGGAAAAAGTTGCATTTAGATTAAGAGTTTATTATGGAGAGAAAAATGTTGCAAGAAAAGCAGTTATTGACAATAGATTTTTATAATAATAATTTTATTTTTTTAATTATTTTTATTAATTTTAATTTAATAATAATAAATATATTAATTCAATTTGAATAATATTTAAATATCTTTTTTTATATGAATAAATAAATATATAAATATTTTAAATAAAATTTTAATTTAATTTATATAAAATGAGAAGTAACTTCTTTTCAAGCGGATTTGGTGATTTTGGAAATTTTGGAAACTTTGGAAACTTTGGAGGAGGAGGAAGAGGATCTTCAAGACAAGTTCGAACTGAAACTAAACCAGATGGAACAGTTGTTACAACAATAATAGAAAATGGTAAAAAAACAACAACCGTTCAAAAACCTTCAAGTGGAACAGGTAACAAAAAAACAACTGGCTTCAGTAATCAAGATTTCAATGATTTTTTTAATAATAATGATTGGGGGTTCGATATTTCAAAAAGATTCGGATTTGGAAATGAAGACAAAGAAGAAGAAGAAAACAACAACAATAATAATAATACTAATAAACAAACTTATACTATAACATATGATAATAATAACAATAACAATAATTCAAATAAAAAATATGTAACAATTGGAAATATATATCAAAATTATGAAGAAGATACAGGTGATAATAATAATCAATTTACATATGATTTTAATGATAACAACAACAATAAATTTTCTTATGAAGAAGATAATAATAATAATAATAATAATCAAATAAATTCAGCTCCAGTTTCAGGAACAGACTTTCAAAAAGAAGCTCTTGAACAACATAATATTTATCGTCGTAAGCATCATGTAGGTGATTTAGTTTTAAATGAAGAATTAAATAATATAGCTCAAAATTATGCAAATAAACTCGCAGCTACAAATTCATTTCAACATAGTAATAATTCATTAAGTAATGGTGAACCTTTAGGTGAAAATTTATTTATGGTTTGGGGTGTGAAAATAAATGGAAAAACAATGTCTACTGATTGGTATAATGAAGTTCAAAATTATAATTATAATGGAGATTATCAAAGTGGAAAAGGTCATTTTACTCAATTAGTTTGGAAAGGAACTAAACAAGTTGGATTTGGATATGCTCAAGCTAGAGATGGAAGTTATTATGGTGTTGCTAATTATTATCCTGCGGGAAATTATATGGGAGAATTTAGAAGAAATGTTTTAAAACCTTGAAAATATTTATTTAATCGTATCATATTTGTTATTTAATATTATTTTTTATATTTAAATTATATTTAATATTTTTTTAAAAGATTTTTTTTTATTTTTTTTTTAAATTATTAATAAATTATTAATTTTATTTATATTATTTTCTCAAAAAAATTTTTATTAATAATATTAAAAAAAATAAATAAATAATATTGTTATTATTTTTATTGTTTATTTAATTTTTGAGATAAATTTATTTACTTCTTTAAAATATTCAAGATCTTCTTTATATTTATTAAGAATTTTGTTTTTTCTTTTATTCAATAAACTAATATCTTCTAATAATTTTATATTAAATTTTAAAATATATTTATAATTTTCTTTTTTTAATTCTTCATTTATTTTATCATTTGAAATCATTAAAATATTATTATTATTTAATAAATTATTTAAAAAAATTTTTAAATATAATTTTTTTGCATAATAATTTAATAATTCTTTAATATTTATTTCTTCAAAATTTGTAATATTTTTATTTCCTGTTATTTTTATACATAATTCTTTAAAAATTAAAGGAATATTATTAATTGGTTTATTTATAAAATTATTAAAATTTTCATAATTAATTTTATTTTCTTTATTAAACATTTTTAAATTTTTTATATAATTTTTACATTTAACTTTTGATAATATTTCATTAATAATTGACCAATTTTTATTATTATTATTATTTATATTTTCTTTTATGTTTTTATCAATTGAAAAATAATAATTTTTATTAAAATCAATATTTGAAATATTTTTATTTTCTTTAATTTCAAAAATATTATCATAACTATTATTTATATTTAATTTAATTTTATTATCCTTAAATAAATTATTTTGAAAAGAATATTTTTTTATATTATTAAATTTTTTATTCAATTGATTTATTTTACTATTATTATTTTTTTTATTACTATTTAAATTATAGAACAAATAATTATTTTTATTAAAACTATTATAATAATTATAATTATTAATATAATAACTTCGATTTTTAATTATAATATTATAAATAATTTTTTTATTCATATTTTCATTTTCAATCGTATTTTTTTCAAAAGTTTCAAAACTTAAACTTTTACTTTTACTATTAAAATAATTAATATAACTTATTTTATTTCTATGACTATATCTATTACTATTTAAATTACTATATCTATTACTTAAACTATCACTACTAATATTATTATTACTAATAAAACTATTTGAATTTTGAAAATCTTTTAAAATATTCATATTAATTTTTATTTTTGTTTTATTATCAATTGATTTATTAAGTTCTTCACTTATATTAAATAAACTTTTAAATAATTTATTTTTCGTTCTATCAGATTTTATTCTTTTTGTTTTATTATCAGCAGAAAAAAATGTTTTCTTTTTTTTTAAATAATTAGTTATATTATAATTTTTAGTATTATTATTAATATCAAAAAAAACATTATTACTATTATTATTATATAATTGAACACTTAGATTTCTTTTTTTATTATGAATATAATTATTATAATTCAAATAATTTGAAATTTTATTAATTTTATTCATATATAAAAATATTATTTATAAAATAAAATATTAATAATAATATTATTATAATAATTATAAAATAATGTTTATTATTTATTGAAATTATTATTATTTATTCCATCTAAAATTGTTAATTTTGCTTTAATTGCATCTATTAACATATTACTAACATTTTCTTGCATTTTTACATTTATTTCTCCATTTTTATTATTTATTAATTGACCATTTAATTTTGCTTGATTTTCAAGATTTTCTGCTTTAATTTTAATAATATTTATATTTTCTAAAAGATTATTTTTTTCGTTTTTAATCATATTTTCCCAATTTTGTTGATGATATTGAGAATGGCTACTTTTATTAAATCTATTTATATTTTTTTTTCTCATTTCAGTTAAATAATCAGGTGGTTTATCTAAAGGAATTTTTTTATTTGCACTTTTAGCACGTTTATTTTTTATTTTTTTATTATTAATATCATTATTTTCATTATTATGATTATTATTATTATTATTAAAATCTTCAATTGGTGTTAATTTTAAATCCCAATTATATTTTTTTGGTTTATTTTTATCTGGTTTTACAAGTAAAATTCTATTTCCTTTATTATAATGTAATTTTTCTATATTATTTTTTACACTTAGATTTTTAATTCTATCTTCTCTTTCTTTTTTAATATTTTCATCAATTTTAGGTAAAAATAATTTTTGTACAGCTTCGCTATAATTTTTAATTTCTTTTAATTTGATTTTTTTTTTAAAATCTTCAATTTCTTTTTTTTCTTTTATTTCATTTTCTTCATTTTTAATTTTTTGATAAAATTGTGATTCAAATTTAGGTAAATTATTTTTAATAATTTTCCATTGCATTTTTAATCTTTTTTTTTCTTCTTCAACTTCTAAAATTCTTTTTAATTCATTTTCTTTAAGTTTTTTATCAAATTCTTCTAATTGAGTTTTTGTATAAAAATTTTGATTCATTTTTTCTTTTTTTTTTGAAATTTCTTTTTTAATTTCTTTTTCTTCTCTTAATTTAAAATTTTTTTCTAAAACTTTAAATAAATATTCATTTTCATTTGCAGGTTTTTCATTCATATAATTTTTAATAAAATTAATTTTTTCTAAATTTTCTTTGTTTCTTTTTTGAATTAATTCAAGTTCTTTTAAACGATTTTTTTCTAAAAGTTCTTTTTTTTTAATTATTGATTCTTTTTCAATGTTATCTAAAGTTTTTTCTTTGTTCATTATTGATTTTTTATTATCTTCATAAAATTTTTTTTCGCGAATTTTTTTTTCTTCTTTTAACATTCTAATTTTTTTTTCATTTTCAATTTTATCTTTTTCAAAATTTTCTATGAATTGTTTTATATTATTTGTTTTTTTTAAAGCAATTTTATTTTCGTTTATTAATAAATTTTGAACTTGTTGATCAATTGATTTTAATTTATCTATTAAAATTTCTTTTGTTTCTTTAATTTGTTTTATTTGAGATTTTAAAATATTTTCTTCGATTAAATTATTATTATTATTATCATTATTATTATTATTTATTCTATTTGAATTAATAATAAAATTATTTTTACTATCGATTATTTTATAATTTTCTTCTAATTTTTCAAGTTTTTTTTGTAAATTTAATTTTCTTTCAGATAAAATTTTTATTGTTTGTAATTTTATTATTTCTTCTGTATCAGTTGCACCAGGATAATTAATAAATAAAGAATTATTAATATTATTATTATTTTTATTTATAAGATTTTCAATATTTTTTTGTTCAGGTGAAATAGTTAAATTATCATTTTCAATAAAATCATTTTTAATTTCATTTAAAATAGATTCAATTCCTGTATTAATTCCTATTAAAATTTCTGAATTTAAATTTGATAATAAATCATTGTTTTTATTTGTTAAATATTGAATATTAAAAGATGAAGGTTTTTGTTCTAATGGAGGTGGAATTGGAAAATCAGGTTCTAAAATTTCAGTGTCTAAAAGAGTTATTTCTTGTATAAAATTATCAATATTTTCTGTTTGGATTTTAGTTTTATTATTATTATTTTCTTTTGATTCTGATGTTGTTAATGTTGAATTTTTTTTATATTTATTTTCGTCAAAATCTTTTTTTTTAATTACATGAGGATCTTTTATTTTTTCTTTTATTTTTTCAATGTGATTTTCTTTGTTTATTATTGGATTTGAATATGGTTGAGTATTTGATGAATTTTTATTATTTTTTTTGTTATTGTTATTATTTGTATTTTTATTTTGATCTATTTTATTATTTTCTTTTTGAATTACTTCTATTACTTTATTTTTTGAATTAGATTTTGATAGTTTTGTTGAAATTGATTTTGTTGTATTCTGATTTTTATTTGAATTATTATTTATTGTTTTTTTCATTTTATTTAATTTTTTTTTTTATTTAAAACTGAAATTATATTATAAATTTAAATTTAATAATATTAAAAAAATATATAAAATTAAACAAACTTCCTAAAAAAAATAAATAAATTAAATAATATTTTTAAACTCAAAATATAATTAAATAAAATATTTTTAAATAATATTAAATTAAAACATTATTAATAATAATATTTGATTATTATTATTATTAATTAACTTCTTCATCATCATCAAGGAATCTTCTAATTACACATTTTCTAATTTTAAATATTTTTCTATCATTTTTTTTCTTTAATTTTTTTTCTTCATCATTATTAATACTACTACTATCACTTTCATAATCACTTTCATTAAGCATAAAACTTTCTTTAATTTGTAACAAATTTTGTTGAGGTAATTTTTCTGGAATTAAATTTCCTAATTTAAAATCTTTAATTTTAATTTTAACATTACTATCAGTATTATTATCAAAAATATTAATTTCATTATTATTATTATTAACTTTATTAATTTCTCGTTTTAATTTTTCTTTATCAACTAAATATTTTTTATTTCCATTACTTTTATCAATAATAATTATATAAGTTATTAAATTTTCTTTATTATTATTATTATCTATTATTTCATCAGTATTTACAGTTATTACATCACCATATAAATTTCTTATATTAAAATTTGAACGTAATTCAAATTTTTTATTTAATAAAGGATTTTTTGAATATGTTGTTATTTTGTTATAAGAATCTAATAAATATTTTTTAAGAATAAATTGGGGATTATCGTTTATGTCATAGATTTTAATGAAATCTCGGTTTTCATTTTCTTCGTTTATAAGATTTTTTTTCTCGATTAAATCACGTTTTCTTTCTTCTTCTTTTTGGATAGGAAGTTCAGTTATTGGAGATGTATTTTTTATAATTATAATATCTTTTAATTTCATTTTAACAGGTTGTTCGTTATAAAATTCTTCAAAATCATAATCATCATTAATCATTTCTAAATGTTCTTTTTTAATATCATTAACATTAATATATAAAATTTTTCCTGGTTTATAAAAATTATTAGTCACTTCAACGTATTCAATAAAATTATTAGGAATTTTATTTTTATTAATAATAACTTCATTATTATTATCATCATAAACATTAAAATTTTCAAATGGAATTACAGTATTATAATTTTTAATTAAACTAAAATATTCTTTTCTAATTAATTTTTTATTATTATCATTATCAAAAATAACATAATAAATTTTTCCATTTTTAATTTCATTATTTAAATTAAAAATTATATCTTTCATTTGAATATCAACTTTAAATTGATTATAATCAATAATATTATTATGACTAATTTTAATAATATTTTTCTTTTTAAAAGTATAATTATTATTATTATTATCATTAGTAATAATATCAAATTCATTATTATTAAAACCAACATCTAAAGATTTTTTTTTTAAAAATAATTTTTTAGTTTCTTTTATTTCAGGTTGATCTAAAGTAATTTCAACATAAGAAGGATATTGTAATATATTACTACATTCTTCTTTAGTTAATTTTAAATGATCAGAAGGTTTTAAATCTTTATCAACACTAATAACTTCAAATTCTTTTTTATTTGTTGTATCATTATTAATATCATCAATTATTTTTTTTGGAATTAATTTATTTTTAATTTCAATTAAAATTAAACTATTTTTAAGTAAATTTTTTAATTTTGAATTTATTTTTTCAATACTATTATTGTTGTTATTATTATTATTATTTTCAATACTATTTAATGTATCAGCATGTGTATAATTATTAATATCTTCAATTGGAATTTCTATTATTTTAACATTAAGAATATCAACTATTTCATTTGATTTTGTATATAAATTATAAACATTAATTTTATTATTATATTCATTTTCTACTAAACTACTTAAAAAAGATTGTTTATTTACAATGTAAGTTTTTATTCCATCATTAATAACAATAAATTCATTAGTATTATTTAATTTGTTATTTTTTAATTTGCTTTGTTGAATTAAAGTTAATGTATTATTATCAAAATAATTAGGTAAATAAACATCTTCTATTGTAAGAGATAAATCTTCATCGGTTAATTGATAATAAAATGAAGATGAAATTAATACATTATCATCATATAAATATAAAGTATTATTTTCAACATTATTTAAAATAGATAAAAGATTTTCTTTGGCTGATAAAATAATTTCTTTATCATTTTCACTAATATCATTATTATTATTATTATAATTATTTAAATTATTATTATTTTCTTTTGTATTTATTAACGATTCTTGATTTTTTATTTTTTCTTCTTTATTTTTTTTTCTTAAATCTTCATTCATTAAAATTTCATTTATATTTTTATAACATAATTCCATTTCATTGAGATTTTCTTTTATGCCTTTAAAAGCAATGTCATTTCCTATATAAAATTTTTTATTTTTATTTGCTTCGGCTTTCAAAATACTTTCTCTTATACTTCTAATATTAGCATAATTAAATTCTTTTTCAATTTTATTTCTTCGATTTTTAATTTCTTCTGTATTTAAATTTTTCATAACAACAATTTTACCAAAATCAAAAATATCTAAATCAATATATCCTCCCAAAGTCATAATTTTTTTTAAAGAAAACGCACTGACAAATAAATTTTTAATTGGAGAATTTTCATTATTATTATTATTATTAAATAAAATATAATATTCTTTTAAAAAATTAATTAAATTTATAAATTTTTTTTCGAATTTGTTTTTTTTATTATAAATGTTTAATAAAACTTGATAATCTATTTGAATTATACATATTTCAATATAAGAAATTAATTCTAAAATGTTTGTATCATTTAATTGAAAAATTCTTTCAAATGATTTTTTACTTATTCGAATTTCAAATGGAATTTTTTCTTCTTCATCTAATGTACTATATTCAGGTAACATTACAAAATAATATTGATTTGTATTTAAAAGTTTTTTATATTCATCTTTTGTTTGATAAGTTAAAAATGATTTTCTTTTTTCTGGATATAAAATATTAATGAAATTTTCATCTTTTGTTTTGTTATTATTTTCTTCTTTAGGGGTTTTTTCTTCTTTTTCTTCTGAAATATTATCATTATTATCATTTTCTTTATTTGTTTCTATTTCATTGTTATTATTATTTGTATTAATTTCATTTTCATTGTTATTATCAAAATTTAAACCAAATGATTCATTTTCATTATTTGTTTCATTTTCATTATTATTTGTCTCCTTATTATCAATTTCATTATTATCTTCATTATTTTTAGTTTCATATTCATTTTTTTCATTTTCATTTTTATTATTAGTAAAATCAGTTTCTAAATTTTTTTTCAATGAATTAATAGTTTTAATTTCTTTTTTTTCTTCACCTTCAGCAACTTCTTCTTCTTTATCAGTAAAATAGATAAAATCAGTTTCATTTTTCATTTCAATTTCAGCCATATTAAGTATTTTATTAAGATATTTAAATTCAATAGGAATTTGAATAATATCTTCAAGATTTTCATCTTTGATAATTAAAACATATAA
>JAEEGL015135832.1_pt1 | contig 16747 bp, 16 predicted proteins | sample 9134231 | NCBI WGS metagenome assembly JAEEGL01 (sample SAMN16246548, study PRJNA631951) | gut metagenome | biome: gut microbiome; feature: rumen; material: fiber-attached | host: Bos | place: Iran: Karaj | collected 2018-10
CCTACTCTCATACGTGCTCCGGGGGGCTCATTCATCTGACCGTATACTAAGGCGGTCTTCTCGATAACTCCCGATTCCTTCATTTCGTTATACATATCGTTACCTTCACGGGTACGTTCTCCAACGCCTGTGTAGATTGAGTATCCGCCGTGCTCTGTGGCTACGTTGTGGATAAGCTCCTGGATAAGAACGGTTTTACCAACTCCGGCACCACCGAAAAGACCGATCTTACCACCCTTTGCGTAAGGGCATATGAGGTCTACGACTTTGATACCGGTCTCGAGGATCTCTGTAGCGGCAGCCTGTTCCTCATAAGCGGGAGCAGCACGGTGAATGGACCAGCGCTCGGCTGTCTTGGGTGCGGGAAGATTGTCAACGGGCTCTCCGAGCAGGTTAAATACTCGTCCCAGACATTCCTCACCTACGGGAACGGTGATGGAAGAGCCTGTGTCTACTGCTTCAAGTCCTCTTACCATACCGTCGGTAGAGTTCATGGCGATGCAGCGGACTGTATTGTCACCTATCTGCTGAGCTACTTCGGCAACAAGCTTTCTGCCCTGTGTTTCGATCTCAATGGCGTTTAGAAGTGCAGGAAGCTCGTCGGGCTTGAACTTTATGTCCAGAACGGGACCGGTTACCTGAACGACCTCGCCAATGTGTCTATCGCTCATTATGTTTTCTCCTATCTATGATTTTTTTGAACACCTCATCAGTCAGCTTTCGGGCTGACAGCTAGCATTATACACCTTCGGCACCGCCGACAATTTCGGTGATCTCCTGGGTGATGCTTGCCTGACGGGCACGGTTGTAATGGAGGTTCAACTGTTCTATCATTTCCTCGGCATTGCTGGTTGCGGCATCCATGGCTGTTCTGCGGGCTGCCTGTTCGCTGGCTACTGAATCGCAGATGGCACCGTAGATTACGCCTGCCAGATACTCCGGAACGATGGTATTGAACACTTCAGTGCTGTCAGGTTCGTAAAGGATGATATTCTTTACACCGCCGCTTTCGGATTCATCCTTCTTGTGCCTGATATCGGCAAGTGGAAGGGTGGTTACCGCATGCGGAACCTGGGATAAAATATTTATAAACTGTGTGTAAACGAGAGAAACGCAACCGAAAGAACCTTTTTTGAATTCTTCGCACACAAGGTTCGAAATGGCAAAACTGTCAGCGACAGCTATCGGAGCTATCTCACCGAAAGCCTCGGTAAGAATATCTGCTTTCCTGTGACGGAAATACTCGACAGCCTTTTTACCTATGGGAAGAACTGAATATTCTTTTCCGGCGGCATCAGCTTCGAAACACTTGAAAAGGTTTGAGTTGTATCCGCCTGCTAAGCCTCTGTCACCTGCTATTACAACATAGCAGACTTTTTCGTTTACATTGTCCTTGGCATATATCGAAGAAAATTCGGTGTTACTGTTTGCGATATTTACCAGGGTGCTGTACAGCTCATCGAAATACGGACGGCATTTCTCCGAACGCTCCTTTGCCCTGCGCAGCTTGGAGGATGCGACCAATTCCATTGCTTTGGTGATCTGCATGGTACTCTGCACACTTTTGATGCGCAGTTTTACTGCCTTCATATTACCGGCCATTTGGTTCCCTCCTCACGTTTTTATTTGTTCCCTTTTAAGCTTATGAATTGTTTTGTGTAAGCTTCAAGAGCTGATTTAAGATTATTTTCGGTAGCCTCTTCGAGCTTTCCTGTTTCTCTGATGGCTTTCATGGCTGCATTGCCGTCAGCATTGGTCTCAAGGAATGAGTAAAGTCCTTCTTCGTATTCCCTGACATCTTCGACAGCAACTTCCGTAAGAAGATTCTTGGTTACGGCGTAGATGATGGCTATCTGCTTCTCGACGGGAACAGGAGAGTTCTGGTTCTGTTTTAATACCTCAACGATTCGGGCACCCTGATCGAGACGTGCCTTTGTATCGGCGTCAAGATCTGAACCGAACTGTGCAAAGCCCTGCAGCTCGCGGTACTGTGAATAAATAAGCTTCAATGTACCGGCTACTTTCTTCATAGCCTTTATCTGTGCATTACCACCAACTCGGGATACCGAGATACCGGGGTTAACCGCAGGCATGATACCTGAGTGGAAAAGCTCGGTCTCCAGGAATATCTGACCGTCGGTAATGGAGATAACGTTTGTAGGTATATATGCGGAAACGTCGCCTGCCTGTGTCTCGATGACCGGAAGAGCGGTAAGTGATCCGCCACCGTGCTCTTTGTCAAGCTTTGCGGAACGCTCGAGAAGTCTTGAGTGCAGATAGAATACGTCTCCGGGATATGCCTCACGTCCGGGTGGACGACGGATAAGCAGCGAGAGTGCACGGTATGCAACAGCGTGCTTACTTAAGTCGTCATATATACAGAGGACGTGTTTTCCTTTGTACATGAAATATTCGCCCATTGCACAGCCCGAATAAGGAGCTATGAACTGAAGAGGGCTGGCTTCGGAAGCGGTAGCTGCGACTACGATGGTGTAATCCATGGCACCGTTCTTCTGAAGGTTTTCTACAAGGTTGGCAACTGTGGAACGCTTCTGACCTATGGCTACATAGATACAGATAACATCCTTGCCCTTCTGGTTGATGATCGTATCGGTGGCGATGGTAGTTTTACCTGTCTGACGGTCACCGATGATAAGCTCACGCTGTCCGCGTCCGATGGGGATCATGGAGTCTATAGCTTTGATACCTGTCTGAAGAGGCTCAAATACTGACTGACGCTCACAGATTCCGGGAGCGGGAGATTCGATGGCTCTGTATTCTGTGGTGGCTATGGGGCCTGCACCGTCTATGGGCTGACCTAAGGCATTTACTACACGTCCGACCATAGCATCTCCGACGGGAACGGAAACGACTTTGCCCGTACGTTTAACCGTCTGCCCTTCACCGATATTGTCTCCCGAGCCGAATAATACGATGGAAACGCTGTTCTCTTCGAGGTTCTGAGCCATACCGAAGCTGCCGTCCTCGAATTCGAGAAGTTCACCGGCCATACAGTTGATAAGACCGCTGGCTCTGGCGATACCGTCACCTACGTTAAGTACGGTACCGGTTTCGTTCTGGCGTATAGAGTTTTCATAGTATTTTATCTGACTGCGGATGACCTGGGATATTTCTTCGGGTTTTAATTGCATAATTCCATTCCATCCTTTTTTTAATTGTTGATGTTACCGAGAATTGGACTTGTTCAGTAGATTACATCACTACTTCATCCAGTTTTCTCTTGATTCCTGTTAACCGTCCTGAAACGGTTCCGTCGAGCTGCTTTCCGTCAAGCTCAACCTTTATTCCGGCGAGAACCTTAGGATCTATTTTTGCGGTGATCGTGATCTTCTTACCGCTCATAGCCGTAAGCTTCTCCTTAAGTGCCGATAATTGTGATTCGTTTAATGCAACCGCACTGGTAACGACTGCTTCTGAAATATTGTTATCTTCGTTGTAGCGCTTTGCGAATATCTCACAGCAACCCTCGTATTCTCCGAGGAGTCCCTTCTCGCAAAGAAGCTTCAGGAAAGAAACCAGATATTTTTCACAGGAGCCTCCGAACGCCTTGTCTATGAGGCCTAAACGCTCAGCCTTCTTGATGGAAGGCTCTGAAAGCAGACGTATGTAATCGGGGTTCTCCCGCAGTATCTGCTTTATGGCGAGCATCTGTTCACGTATGGGCTCTGTGAGTTTTTCTTCGGCTGCTAAGTCGTAAAGACTGCTGCCGTATACTCGTGAACGTTCAGTCATCTAAAGCCTCTCTCTCTTAAGCTTTTCCTACGTTGCTTATAAATTCGTCTATCAGTTTGGTGTGATCTTTTTCGTTGATCTCACGCTCGATAACCTTTCCGGCTATATCCATAGCCATGCTGCCGATTTCGTCTTTCAGCTCATTGACAGCTTTACGCCGCTCCTGAGCTATATCGGCTTCGGCTTTCTGCTTGATGGCAGTAGCCTCTGCACTTGCTTCTCTGATCATTTCGTCGCTCTTTGCCGCGGCATTTTTCTGAGCAGCAGCGAGAAGCTCGTTTGCCTTCTCTTTTGCCTCGAGCATATTCTGCTCGTATTCAGCCTTGATGGCAGCGGCTTCCTCTTTTGCTTCGGCCGCTTCACGGATATCGGCATCAGCTTTTGCCTGACGTTTTGCCAATATCTCCCTTACGGGCTTAAAGAGAAACTTCTTTATTAAAAGCATCTGGATGAAAAGGTTACAAATCTGAGCTATGAATGTCCAATTGATAGTTACCAGATCCTGCGTAGCAGCTTCTGTTAATAAGATTGGATTAACCATGTTTTATAACCTCCTTAACTGGGCAGTATTACTGGGTATCAAAGCTTGCCCATAAAGAGTCCGGGTGCTACGAATATAAGAAGGATACCGGTAACGAAACCGTAAATACCCGTCGTTTCTGCGATAGCACAACCAAGAATCATGGTAGAAGTAACATCACTCTTACATTCGGGCTGACGTCCGATAGCTTCAAGAGCCTTGGATACGGCGTTACCTTCACCGATACCGGGGCCGATACCTGCGATAAGTGCAAGACCAGCACCTATTGCACAACCTGCAAGCGCAATACCTTTTGCGAGAACCTGAAATGCTTGAAAATCCATAAAAATTGACCTCCATATGTTATTTATGTTTTGTGTTTCTTTTGACTTACAAATTATCTGTCATTCCTATATATAAATAGGGAATGACTGCTTGAGGATTAACCCTCTGCGGCATTCGAAATATACTTGGTAGTAAGCATACAGAAAATGAATGCCTGCATAACGCCCGAGAACCAGTCAAAGTAGACTGAAAGAACTGCGGGAACACCGACATCGAGGAAAGGAATTCCGGAAAGGACCTCTCCTATAGCTCCGGGCAACAGACCGAACAGAGCGGCACTTGCTGCAGCCAGAGCTGCATAAATCAGTGAGTTGATAACGAGACCTGACAGAATATTACCGAAATGACGGCAGGCCATACCGATGGGAGTAGCCAGTTCCGACAGAATATTGAAAGGTGTCATTACCGCTATGGGTTCGGTGTATCCCTTTAGATAACCGCCGAATCCGCTCGACTTGATTTTCTGGTGAGTGATCATGATAAAGACCACTATGGCCCACGCGGCTTCCGTGTTTATGTCCGCTGTGGGGCTTCGTACCCCCAGGAGACCGATAAGGTTTGAAAAAATACTGGTAGCAAACAGAGCAGTGACGAAGGGAATGAATTTCTTGAAATTCGGACCCATGTTGCCGAGTGTGAAATTGTCGGCAAGTTCGACCAGCCATTCGGCTATCGCCTGACGTTTACTGATTTTTTCGACCTTTAAGTTGCGCGTAAGGAAAATACAGAGTCCTGTGATGATCAGCATGACTGCCCAGCTGATTACCATAGTTTCGTTAATCTCTATTTTACTTCCGAGCAAGGGTACTTCAAAAGGAAGATCGATGGTCCAATACACTTTAGGACCGACAATGTTAATGTCCATTTGTTATCCGCTCCACCTCCTTCTTTAATTTTTTTTGAATATAATAGACGCTATCTTTATCCCGAGAGAAGGGAAGAGTAGCGGTACTATTCCTGCGATGTAGTTGAAACAGGGGACCAGGATCGCTATCACCATCCAGGCTATCTGCATGAGATATCTGTATGTGTAGCTGACCTTCAGCCTGCTTTTGGCTCTGTCGGGGTTCATGTCGGCGGCCACCTTCTGTACGGTGAGTCCCATAAGAAGGAAATTAAAGACTGCAACTCCTCCTCCGGCAATCCCTCCGAGGGCTATTTTCCAGTATTCAAAATCCTCGGCTTCTTTTACCTCGGGGAATATACACATGAACAGGAAAAACAACCCGAACATAATAACCAGACCGATAACTACATATATAATTACTTTTTTGAGTTCCTTCTTTAAAGCCACTGATAACTTACCGGCGGATGGGCCTGACGGATCTTTGACTTCTGCATTGTTTTTTGATTCTTCTATAGCAGTTTCTTCTATATTATTTAAATTTGTAGTTTCTTCGCTCATAAAACTCCCGAAGTATCCCTGTATTATTGATGCTTATTAAAGGATACCTTTTTCTTGTCCTCGTCCTTTTTGCTTTTTTTCGTCTCGGAGAGATAGAACTTATAGCCCGACATGAATGACGCACCTATACCCAGAATGAGTCCGGGGATAAACACCCATTCACCGAGTCCTGCTTTATCGGTCAGGAACCAGCATACGAGAACGCACAGTATAATGGGTATGATAATGTTCAGACCCAGCTGACCGAGCATGGATATATTTTTTAATATGTAAGAAAAATTTTTCATAATTCTCCATGAAAAGTAAAAAGAACAAAAATAATATTAACTATAATAACATGTTTGTTTAAATTTTTCAAGAAAAAGAGTAATATTTGTTCGAAAATTTGTAAAAATATATAAAAGCATATTAAAAAAGGATTTATCAAAATCCATTTACTATCGGGAACGTAATTTTCACTTGTTAATTATGCACAAAACTAATAGTGATTTTTTGTGGATTTTAGACATAATTTTAAAAAAACTATTGACATTTTATAAAAAAAGTCTTAAGATAACTTTAAAATTATAAATCGTTTTAGTCAAAGTTGTCCGGAAAGGTTGGATTTATCATGGAAAAAGCAAAGAAAGAAGTTGACCTTCTAACGGCATCGGCGCTCAGGAAGAAGAGAAAAGGAAAGATAGAATTCCTGTACATACTTCCGTTTATATTGCTGGTGGCTGTATTTTCGTATTATCCGTTGTGGGGATGGGTATATGCTTTCTTTGATTATAAACCTCCGTTCCCGCTGGAGTGGGACAACTTCGTGGGACTTAAGTGGTTTAAGTCTATGTTTGAGAACGAAGTAAAGGTTAAACAGATACTCGGAGTTATCAGGAACACTTTCGCGATGAGCGGCATCAGCCTGCTGTTTTCCTGGTTCCCGATGGTATTTGCGATATTCCTTAACGAGATCAAGTGCCGTCCTTTCAAAAAATTCGTACAGACGGTTACGACTCTTCCTAATTTCATAAGTTGGGTTCTGGTTTATTCGGTAGCATTTTCGATACTTTCAAGTACCGGCGCAGTGAACCAGATGTTAGAGGGGCTTGGTATTATCGAACCCGGCAAGCCCATCATGTTCCTTCAGTCATCCGATAATGTATACTTTACACAGTGGCTGTGGCTGACGTGGAAGAATGCGGGCTGGGCAGCTATCATGTATATAGCGGCCATCACGGGCATTGATGAGGAACTTAACGAGGCGGCCCGTATCGACGGAGCTTCGCGAATGCAGATAATAAGGCACATCACACTGCCGAGTATCCTGCCGACCTATTTTGTTATCGTAATGCTGAATCTTGCTAACTTCCTGACGAACGGAATGGAGCAGTACTACGTATTCCAGAACTCGTTCAACAAGGAAAAGATCCAGGTTCTTGACCTTTATGTATTTAACCTGGCTTTTGGCGGCGGCGGAGCATATTCGCTTTCGACTGCCATCAGCATCCTTAAGACCGTAATAAGCCTGACGCTTCTCGGACTTACGAACAAGCTGTCAAAATTGATACGTGGTGAAGGATTTATTTAACTGGAGGATGCAATGGCTGAAAATAATATACAAGAGCTGAACAAGAAGCCGGAAGATAAGGCTCCCAAGAAAAAGGAACTGTCCGAGAGACAGCTTGAGAAGCTGGCTGCGAAGCACAGGGGACCGAGATATAAAACCAGCGTCAGTGATAAGATCATAAGCGTTATCACATATGTTGTTTATTCGGTTTTCGCATTTGTATGCGTATACCCTGTATATTACATTTTTATTAATTCAATAAGTAATAACGATATAAGCAAACGAGGAAAGGTTCTGCTTTATCCCATAGAAGTACATTTTAAGAACTACTCCAATATCATGAACACTCCGGGTCTGTTCCGGGCGTTTGAGGTATCGCTTTTAAGAACGGTAGTAGGTACGATACTTACGGTTGTCATAGCTGCATTCCTCGGATACATGTTTACAAGAGAGACATTGTGGAAGAGAAAGCTCTGGTACAGGCTTGTAGTAGCCACAATGTACTTTAACGCAGGTATCATTCCCTGGTTCCTGACCATGGCAAACTTAGGCCTGAGAAATAATTTCTGGGGATATATACTTCCTATGATAATACAGCCGTTTTACATAGTTCTGTGCAAGACCTTTGTTGAAGGCATACCAAAAGAACTTCAGGAAGCCGCGGAACTGGACGGAGCAGGAACGTTAAGGATATTCTGGAGCATCATAAGACCTGTTATAAAGCCGATTCTTGCTACCATAGCGATATTTGCGGCTGTAAACCAGTGGAACGCATTTCAGGATACACTGCTGCTCGTTACGGATGAAAAGCTGTACACCCTGCAGTTTGTGCTTTACAGGTACATAACTTCATCAGGATCGCTGAAGTCCATTATCAGCAGTACGGGAAGTTCTGCTTCGGTTGCCCAGACACTGGCACATGCGGCGACATCCACCTCGGTACGTATGACGGTTACGATCATCGTCATCACGCCGATCATTCTGGTATATCCGTTCTTCCAGAGATACTTTACAAAGGGTATCATGATCGGTGCCGTAAAGGGATGATTTTTATGTCATCATCTCAAAGAGATGATGACAGTCAGTATGTGCGACGCCTGGCGCATAAAATCAAAGAAAACTCGGAACAAAGTGGAGAGTTTTTTACATATTGAAAGAAACTCTAAGCGGCTGCTTTAGAGTTCTTTATACAAAGTAGTAAAAACTACACAATTCTACAGGAGGTTTATATGAAAAAAGTAATCGCGCTGTTACTTTCACTGACACTCGTTATCGGATGCCTCACAGCCTGCGGCAAGAGCGATGACGGCGGAAACAAAAGTAACACAGACACAAACAACAGCACTCCGGCAGCTACCAGTGAGCCCGGAACAGAAAACACAACACCTGCAGCTGAAAAGGAACTGCTTCAGATCGAAATCTACGATAAGGCAGCTAACTTCCAGGGTGTACAGACCGGTTGGTTTGCACAGGTTGTTAAAGAGAGATTCAATCTTGAGCTCAACATTCTGGCTCCTCAGCTGAATGAATCACTCTATCAGACCAGAGTTTCTACAGGTAACCTTGGCGACATCGTTATCCTTGACCAGAACGAGTTCAATGACTGCTTAAGCCAGGGACTTATCAAGGACATTACAAACGAGATCAAGGATTGCAAGAACCTTATGGACTATAAGGATCAGATCGATACCTTCAACAATGGTATTCCCGGAAACACCGGCAAGACCTATGGTATCCCTACAGAGATGACAAACACCTCACCTACGGATCGTACAGAGGATACTATCTACTCAAGCCCTATGCTTCGCTGGGACCTTTACCAGGAATTAGGCGCTCCCGATATCAAGGACCTTGACGGACTTCTTGACATCTTAAAGCAGATGAAAGACAAGCATCCTACCAATGAGGCAGGAGATCCCGCATATCCTTTCGTTCTCTGGGGCGACTGGGATAACAACGACAACATGCTTGGTATCGCTAACGTAGTTCAGCTTACCACATGGTATGGCGACAAAGTAAAAGAATCAGCTATCCTTCAGAAGGATGGAACTTTCACACCTGTTACAGACAAGAACGCATCATATCATAAGATGCTTAAGTTCTTAAATAAGGCTTATCAGATGGGCCTTGTAGATCCCGATTCACTTACCCAGAAGTGGGATGATGTTTGGGCTAAGATGTGTGCAGGTCAGATGTATCTTATGTGGTACAGCTGGCAGGTAGGCGCTTGGAACTCACAGGACAGGATCAACAATGGTACAGCATATATCTTTGTTCCTGTTCAGGATCAGACTTACTATGCTGACGCAGATCCTTATTACGGAAGCGGACGTATCTGGGGCGTAGGCTCAGGCGTTGACGGCGAAAAGTATAAGAGAATTATGGAATTCCTTGACTGGTATGCAAGTCCTGAAGCACTTAACTTCCAGCATGCAGGTATCGAAGGCTTCAACTATAGGAAACTTGATAACGGCAAGTTTGAAGTAATCCCCGAGCATGATTCGGCAGATGCTGAGAACCAGGAGATCACAGGCGTTGCTTACACCGGCGGATACAATGACGGTAACAACAAGATCAATCAGTGGATCGTCAGCGCTAACTCCATCAACCCCAATACCGGCGAAACATATGCTAAGGGTCGTTGGCAGAGCTACAAGGATTCTACAAATGGCAAGACAAAGCAGGAGTGGGCTGCAAGATTCGGCGCAGCTGAGCCTGTAGAGTGGATGAAGAAGAACAACAAGATCGTCATCAGCCCTAACGTATCTATTTCACTTCCTTCAGATACAGCTGATATCGACGTTAAGCGTGGACAGTGCAAGCAGGAGATCAAGGATTCTTCATGGAAGATGATTTATGCTTCTGATGATGCTACATTTGACAGCCTTTGGGATGAGATGGTTAACAATCTTAACGCATTCGGATTTGAAGAGCTTTACAAGTTCGACGTAGAGAGAGCAAAGATCGAAAAGGCAGCAAAGGACGCAGTTAAATAATTAGTTTCACTCCTCATTTTTGCAGGATCCCTTGATCAAATGGGGATCCTGCATTTTTATATAGTACGATAGATGACTTTATATATAGTAAAGTTTTTCGCTGCACTCAGTATGATTATGCTTTTATGTACATTATAGTACTTTTTTAATACAGAATGATACATTTCTTGAATACGGGATATCAAGTAGTATATTGTAAGAAATACATAAAAACTTATAGAAAAGATATTCTGGGCGGAGTGAAGAATCTTATATTTATATTTTTGATTGGATTACGGCAGAATGGGATTGATGACCCGGGACTACAGGTAGTCGGATAGTTAGGAGGAAGCAGCATGGTTAGCTTAAAAGATATAGCAAAGATGTGTAATGTATCTCCAAGTACGGTTTCAAACGTGCTGAACGGTAAGAGCAGTATGAGTGATGAAGTAAAGCAGCGCGTACTTGAGGCAGTAAGGGAGACAGGTTACCAGCCCAACTACTATGCAAGGAATATGAGGACCAATAAATCCGGTACCATAGGTATCATAGTTGAGGACCTCTGCCAGTTCAGTTCTCCGTTTATAGTAGAGATGATCCTGGAATTCCTCGAGCAGAAGGGATACCGTCCCATACTTATGAACCTGCGTATGTATCATAAGCTTAAGAACACGAACATTGAGGATGAAGATACTCTTTGCAGTATATTGGAGCCCGTAGTTCAGCAGATGGAAGCTGTGAAAGTCGAAGGCGTGATCTATGTAGCGGCTCACTGCAGGATGCTTAAGAAAGTACCGAAGCTCATCACCAGGATTAATAACAATGTGGTATATACATATGCTTATGCCGATTCCAGAGAAAACAGAAGCATTATCATAGATGATGAGAGCGGAGCCAAGGATATGATGGAATACATCATTTCCAAGGGACACAAGAAAATCGGCATCATAGCCGGAACAGCGGATAATTTCCACACTTTGGCACGTATAAAAGGATGCCAGCAGGCACTATTTAATGCGGGAATGCTCTTTAATCCGGAACTCCTTCTGTACGGAGAGTGGGATATGCAGAGCGGATACGATCAGGCTAAAAAACTTTTGGCTCAGGGAGATATTACCGCACTCTGGTGCATGAACGACCGTATGGCTTCCGGAGCGTACGGAGCGGCCAGGGAACTTGGGCTTGAGATAGGAAAGGATATTTCCATAGCGGGATTTGATAATCACGAGCTCTCACGAAGCCTGTATCCGCAGCTTACGACACTGGAACTTCCGCTTTACACCATCGGTTATTGTGCAGCTCAGGCGCTTGTTGAAGAGATCACAAGTACGGAACAGGAGAAACGTGAGAATCTGCCTATGAAATGTAAGGGCAGGATGATAATCAGGGAATCCGTATGTGATTTGACAAAATAAAAAAAATCTAGTATAATGTGATACGGTCGGGGTAAATTGCCTTTTGGACCGTATCGTTTTTTATTTTCATATTTTACTGTATTGCTTTACCGTGGTGTGCGTATTTAAGACAGAACCCGTAACGGTGAGGCACTTCATGGAGATATATATGAACAAAAATAAAAAAATCAGACCGTTTATGAAGTTCATAATCACGTGGCCTTTGTATATGGTTGTCCTGCTTATCATCATGAATGTTTACGTTTATTTCCTGGATGCAAAAGCAGGGAAGATAGTGACAATATTTATCCTGGTTTATATAGCCGGAATGACTGTTCTTGTTTTGCTCAAACGCGGGCAGATAAACGAACAGCTTGTTAAATTCGGCGCAAGCTTTGGACAGGTACAGAAAAACCTGATAAAAGAGATGGCTGTTCCTTACGCACTGCTCGACAGTGACGGAAGGCTTCTTTCCGCTAACAACGAATTTACCGAGATGTGTAAAGAGAAGATAAAGCTCAAGGTGAATATCAGTCAGATATTCCCTGAGATCACGAAAAACGTACTTCCTCAGGACGAGGATGTGTCGGTGCTTCATGTCACACTCGGAGAAAAAAGGCTGAGAGCGGAACTTAAGAATATCTATGTTGATGATGCGGACTGGAACGAGGAGAAGAAGAGCATTATCGAGAGTCGTGAGAACGTTCTGGTATCCGTATTCTTCTATGACGAAACCGAGATAGTCCAGTTACAGAAGTACTTAAAAGACCGTCAACTTGTAGTAGCGCTTCTTTATATAGATAACTATGAGGAAGCACTGGAGAGTATTGATGAAGTACGCCGCTCGCTGCTGAGCGCTCTTATAGACAGGAAGATTAACAAGTATTTCCAGGACTATCAGGCACTTCTTAAGAAGATAGAAAAAGATAAGTACCTTATAGTATTCCAGAATCTCTATCTTGAAGAACTGAAGGCCGGCAGGTTTACAATACTTGACGAAGTAAGAGATGTAAATATAGGAAATGAGATGGCGGTTACGGTGAGCTTAGGTATCGGTACAGGCATGGATTCCTATACCGAAAGCTACGAAGCAGCTCATGCAGCTATAGATCTTGCACTCGGACGAGGCGGAGACCAGGTAGTCATAAAAGACACAAATGAGTTCCTGTATTACGGCGGAAAGAGCGCATCTGTGGGCAAGAGCACCCGAGTAAAGGCCAGAGTAAAGGCACAGTCCTTCAGAGAGATAATCGAAGAAAATGAAAAGGTCATCATCATGGGCCACAGCATGCCGGATGCGGATTCGTTCGGTGCAGCGGTCGGTGTATACAGGATCGTCAGATATCTCGGCAAGAAGGCATATGTCGTTATCAACAACGTGACCGACTCCATAGCCATGATAGTCGACAGGTTTAAGGGTGAGCAGGCCGGAAACGAATATGCCGACATGATAGTGAATTCGGATCAGGCGATGTCCCTCTACGATGATAATACTGTTCTGGTAGTTGTTGATGTAAACAGACCGGGATATACGGAATGTCCCGAACTTTTGGAGATAGCAAAGACCAAGGTTCTGTTCGATCATCACCGACAGACTTCGGACTCCATAAATGACGCGGTTCTTTCCTATATAGAACCGTACATATCCTCGGCATGCGAAATGGTAGCGGAAATGCTTCAGTATGTTGGGGACGGTGTAAAGCTGAAGAGCATCGAAGCGGAAGCCATGTATTCGGGTATCATGATAGACACGAACAACTTCCTCACCAAGACCGGAGTTCGTACATTTGAGGCTGCGGCATTCTTGAAGAGATGCGGTGCCGATGTTACCCGTATCAGGAAGGCGTTCCGTACGGATATGGATGAGTATATCGCAAAGGCCCGTGCAGTTGCTACGGCCGAGGTATACTTAAACGGATTTGTGCTCGCAGACTGCATAGGCGAGAACGGTGGATCGCCTACAGTACTCGGAGCCCAGGTGGCAAACGAACTGATGAATATCAACGGTATCAAAGCAAGCTTTGTATTTACCGATTTCAACAACCAGATATATATCAGCGCACGTTCGATAGATGAAGTCAACGTACAGATCGTCATGGAAAAACTTGGCGGCGGCGGACATATGAGCGTAGCCGGTGCCCAGCTTTCGGGATGCACGAAAGACGAGGCTAAACAGAGAGTTCGTGATGTCTTAAAAGAAATGGTGGACAATAACGAGATCTGATACCGGTAATAAATTAAAGAAAGAAGGAAAGTTAAAATGCAGGTCATTTTATTACAGGATGTAAATAAATTAGGAAAAAAAGGTGAAGTCGTAAAAGTAAACGACGGATATGCCAGGAATTTTATTCTGCCCAAAAAACTCGGACTTGAGGCTACCGATAAAAACCTCAAGGACTTAGCTATACAGAAGGCTGAAGAAGAAAAGAGACAGCAGGAAATATATCAGGAAGCCATCATGCTCGGTGACGAATTGAAACAGAAAACCGTGAGCCTTTCGATAAAAGGCGGTGAGGGCGGAAGAACATTCGGCTCCATTACCGCAAAAGAAATAGCACAGGGACTTTTAGAGCAGACAGGTATCGAGATAGACAAGAAAAAGCTTGTTCTTGCCGATGCCATTAAAAATGCAGGTTCTTATAAAGTCGGAGTTAAGCTTCATCCCAAGGTTACCGTAGATCTCAAGGTAGAGGTAACTCTTCTGTAACCTGCCGGTCCAAAGCCGGTTTATGGGCTTACCGCTTAGGGGAGCTGACCGATGAGGTGATAAAAATGGATGAATCTGTAGTATTAAAGCGGACTATGCCGAATGAGGCCATGGCCGAGCAGGCCGTAGTCGGGTCGATGATAAAGGACAACGAGATGATCTCACTGGCGGTGGAGATTGTTACGGCAGATGATTTTTATTCTCCGAAATACGCCAAGCTGTTCGAGACCATAGTGAAAATGAACGATGAAGGCATACCTGTGGACATCGTGACATTGAGCGACCGGCTGAGTAAAGAAGGCGCTGTGGAAGACGAATTCGGACTGCCCGCATTAAGGAACATAACAAACTCCGTTCCGTCTGCCGCGCATATCAGGAACTACGCCAATATTGTTGCCCAAAAAGCGACTTTGAGAAGGCTTATAAAAGCCGGAGACGAGATAGTGGAGGAATGCTACTCGGGTTCCAATACACTTGAAGGCATTCTGGAAACCAGCGAGAAACTGATATACGATATCTCGCAAAAAAGACGTACCAACGAATATGAAAATATCAGGGACACCGTAATGGAGGTCCTGAACAACATAGAAGCGGCTTCAAAGCAGACGGGAAATGTTACGGGTATACCCACGGGATACTATGACCTGGATTTTAAGACAGCCGGATTCCAGAAATCTGACCTGATAATACTTGCGGCCCGTCCTTCCATGGGAAAAACGGCGCTGGCCCTGAATATAGCTGAACACGTAATACTGAAGGAAAAAGTACCCACGGTATTCTTCAGCCTGGAAATGTCGAAGGCACAACTGGTAAACCGTCTGATATCCATGAACTCGAAGATAGATGCACAGTCCATGCGAACAGGAAAACTCAAAACGGAAGAGTGGGGGAAGCTGGTTGAAAGCGCCAGGGAACTTGGAGAGTCAAGCCTGATAATAGATGATACCCCGGGTATATCGGTCAGAGAGATGAGATCGAAGTGCCGTAAACTGAAAATGGACAAAGGGCTCGGATTTATTATCATCGATTACCTTCAGCTCATGACATCGGGAGCAAAAAAGAACGAGTCAACGCAGCAGGAAGTATCGGAGATATCGAGATCGTTAAAAGCCATAGCCAGAGAGACAAACTGTCCGGTGCTTGCACTCTCACAGTTGTCACGAGATGTTGAAAAGAGGGACAACAAAAGACCGCAGCTCTCGGACCTTCGAGAATCGGGAGCCATAGAGCAGGATGCCGATGTCGTAATGTTCATATACAGAGATGAATATTATAATAAGGAAAAGAGTGAAGATAAAGGAGTGGCCGAAGTCATTATCGCCAAGCAGCGTAACGGCCCTACCGGCAGCATCAAGCTGGGCTGCCAGCTCGAATTCTCACGTTTTGTAAATCTGCAAAAATAGGTTACTATCCACGTCGTGGCAAAAAAGACAGCCTGCAAATCTATTTGCAAGGCTGTCTTTTTTACACGACATGGAGGCTGTCCAAAAAGCACGAATAAACATAAGCCACGCAAGTGGCGCCATACGGCGAAAGCCGGATGGTTTATGAGTGCATTTGGGCAGCTGTGGATAGTAACCGTAAAACACTATATAAAAAAATCTCCGCATACAGCGGAGATTTTTTATCTGACATTTGCAATTATGCCTGCTGAGGAGCTCCTACGGGGCAAGTCTCAGCGCAAGCGCCACAATCAACACAAGCATCTGCATTGATCTCGTACTTGCCATCGCCCTCTGCGATAGCACCTGCGGGACAACCTTCTGCACAAGCGCCACAGCTGATGCAGTCCTCGCTAATCTTATAAGCCATCTTCAAATCCTCCTTTAAAAGTATAGCATCTCTGCCTACAAGCATAATATACTATAATAGGTAAAAATTCAAGTAAAAAATGTATTAAATAAGAAATTTTAAAAATTTTTAAAAAAGTTCTTGCATTTATAGAAAAACTGTGGTATCATGTCTCTTGCTGTGAGTTGATAGCGTAGAAGCGTGAGGTTGCCGTACAGCAATGTACGGGTTTTCCGTGGAGCGAATGTCAAGTTTACAAAACTGACGACAAGTCACTGTACAATTGAATTTCTGCCGCGAGCAGATAA
>JAEEGL011941344.1_pt1 | contig 16746 bp, 18 predicted proteins | sample 9134231 | NCBI WGS metagenome assembly JAEEGL01 (sample SAMN16246548, study PRJNA631951) | gut metagenome | biome: gut microbiome; feature: rumen; material: fiber-attached | host: Bos | place: Iran: Karaj | collected 2018-10
ACCACCCCCATCTTCACGATGGTAAAGCATACCGTCCTCACCGGGCACGGGGCCGAGAAGACCCGCTACGTCATCGAGCATAGGGGCGCCGCCGCCATCGCGGCCCTTACGAAAGAAGGTAAGCTCCTCATGGTGCGCCAGTACAGGAAGACTCTCGATCAGGTGGTCTGGGAGATACCGGCGGGCTCTGTCGATCCCGGCGAGGAGCCCCGCGAATTCACGGGCAAAAGCGGCATGAAGGGCGTCTGGCTCTCCGTCGCCAAAAGAGAACTGAAGGAAGAGACCGGCTGGGAGGGCGAGAACTGGCAGCCTCTGGCCACTATATACGGCACCGTGGGCTACTGCAATGAGAAGATCGAGATCTGGAGATGCGACTGCACCGAGAAGGGCGCTACCGATTTCGACGAGGACGAGTTCCTGGAGCTGCACGAGATGGAGATCCCCGAGCTGGTCGCGATGATAGAAAGAGGCGAGATAGTCGACGCCAAGACGGTCACCGCGATACTGCTGACAGCGAAAGAGATGAAGGTATAGGCAATGAGATACGAAGAAGAATTCAGAGAATACCTGAGAAAGACGAGAAACGCCTCCCCCAGCACCGAGAACGCCTATGCCGGCGATATCAGGGAGTTCGAGGCCTTCTGCGCCGAAAGGGGAAAGTCCCTCGAGAGCGCCGGCGGCGCGGAGGTGCAGGCCTTCCTGCTGAAGCTGGGCGAGGAGGGCAGGAGCTCATCCACTGTTAACCGTAAAATGTCTTCTGTAAGGTGCTACTATTCCTGCCTGATGGAGAAGGGGCATATAAGCTCTGACCCCTGCGGCGGCATCAAGCCTCCCCGGACGGCGAGAAAGGCTCTCGACCACCTGAGCATAGAGGAGGTCGACAGGCTGCTCGATATCGAGGGAGACGATCCCAGGACCTTAAGAGACAGGGCTCTTCTGGAGCTGATGTACGCCACCGGCATGAGGGCGGGCGAGATCGCCGCCTCCAACGTCAGCGACGTCGACCTGAAGATAGGCTTCATAATCTGCTCGAGCGAGGGCAACAGCCGCATGATACCGATAGGAAGGCCCGCTCTGGAGGCTCTCTCCGCCTATCTGGATAAGGGAAGAGCGGAGCTTGCCGGCAACGACCGCAACCAGAACGCTCTCTTCCTCAATTACCAGGGCCAGCGCATCACCCGCCAGGGCATCTGGAAGATCCTGAAGCACTACGGCGAAAAGGCCGGCCTTAAGACGGAGCTCAGCCCCCAGATCCTGAGGAACTCCTTCGCCACCCACATGCTGCAGAACGGGGCCGACCTCAAGTCCCTGCAGGAGCTCATGGGGCTCAAGGATATCAACGCCGCCAGGCTCTATCTTTCCGTCACGCGCAACAGGATAATGGACGTCTACGACAGGACCCACCCGAGGGCGAAAAAATAGCGAAAAGCGTTGAAAATTATGCTTGCATTCGCATCCGGTATGTGGTAATATCCCCTTTGCGTATTACGGGCGGTCCGCTGGGAGAGCCATAAAGCACAGGGCTTTTGACGCTAACTATTCCAAGAACGTCTATGAAATCGAAAGGAAGATACGAAATGGATCTCATCAAATCAATCACTGAAGAGTACGAGAAGAAGGACATTCCCGAGTTTTCCGTAGGCGACACCGTCAAGGTCTACGTAAAGATCAGGGAAGGCAACAGAGAAAGGATCCAGGTCTTTGAGGGCTTCGTCCTCAAGAGACAGAACGGCGGCATCAGCGAGAGCTTCACCGTAAGAAGGATAGCAAGCGGCGTCGGCGTCGAGAAGACCTTCCCCCTTCATTCGCCCCTCGTAGAAAAGATCGAGCTCGTCCGCAAGGGCAGCGTCAGAAGAGCCAAGCTGAACTACATGAGACAGAGGACAGGCAAGGCCGCGAGGATCAAAGCCAGCGAAAAGTAAATGATGGACCGAGGAGCCTTTGTTTTACAGAGGCTCTTTTGTTTTGCCCTGAATAGTTGTAAAATCAAAGAGAAATGAGCGATATCAACAACATAAACTGGTTCCCCGGCCATATGAAAAAGACCAGGGAGCTCATACAGGAGAACCTCAAGCTCGTCGACGCCGCCGTCGAGCTCCTTGACGCGCGCATCCCCGCCTCCAGCAGGAACCCCGTCATCGGCGAGCTCGTGAAGAACAAGATCCGCGTAGTAGTTCTCAACAAGGCCGACCTCGCCGATCAGGAGCAGACCAGAGCCTGGGCCGAAAAGCTCAGGGCGGAGGGCAGCAGGGTCCTGATCATGAACGCCGAGAGCGGCGAAGGGACCGCGGCCCTGAAGAGCCTCCTCACGCGTCTTAAAGAGGAAAAGAACGAAGGATCCGTCAGGAACAAGCCGCTGAGGCTGATGATCGTCGGCATCCCCAACGTGGGCAAATCCTCCCTCATCAACAGGCTCACCGGCAGCAAGAGCGCGAAGACCGGCAACAAGCCCGGCGTCACGAGGGGAAAGCAGTGGCTGAGCCTGGGCGAGGGCATAATGCTGCTCGACACCCCCGGCATACTCTGGCCCAAGTTCGAGGACCAGGAGACCGCCAAAAAGCTCGCCTTCTGCGGGGCCATCAGGGACGAGATCATGGATCTTCCCACTCTGGGCATGGAGCTCATAGGCCTGCTCTCCGAGAGAGCTCCAGAGCTCCTCAAGGCCCGCTACAGGCTCGAGGCCATAGAAGAGACGCCTCTGCTCACCATGGAGGCCATCGCCGTGAAACGCGGCTTCATCATGGCCGGAAAGCGCATCGATTATGACCGTACCGCCAGGACCGTCATCGACGAGTTCAGGGCCGGGACCATAGGGCGGATCTCGCTGGAATAGAAAGCCAAATTCAAGGTTCCAGTTATCTGATCATCAACATAATATAAATTACGTAAACAGATCATCTTGCTTAACGAAAGGAGCGGAAATGAAGAGAGAATACGCGGAATTCGCGGTAAAGAAGACCTTTGAGCTCATCGCCATCGACAGCCCCAGCGGCTATACCCTCGAGGCCATGAAGTGGGTAAAGAAGCAGTTCAACGACCTGGGCTTCAAAGCAGAGCTCACCAACAAGGGCGGGGTCCTGATCGACTTCGGCGGCAGCGACGAAGAGTACGGCGTCATGTTCGACGCCCACGGAGACACCCTGGGCGCCATGGTGGCGGAGATCGAGCCCTCCGGCACCTTGAGGCTCACCAACATCGGCGGCTTCAACGCCAACAACGCCGAGGCCGAGAACGTGAGGGTCCACACCCGCGGCGGCAAGGTCTACGAGGGCACCATCCAGCTCCACAATCCCTCGATACACGTGAATCTCGAGTACAGCGACACCAAGCGCGGCTTCGATACCGTCGAGGTCTATCTCGACGAGGACGTCCATTCTGTCGACGAGGTCAAGGCCCTGGGCATCAGGGTGGGAGACTACGTCTGCGCCGATCCCAGATCCAGAGTCACCGAGAGCGGCTACATCAAGAGCAGGTTCCTGGACGACAAGCTCTCCGTCGGCATGCTCATGGCCTACGGCAAGTACATCAAGGATAATAACATCAGCCTCAGGCATCATCTCTGGGGCCACGTGACCGCCTATGAAGAGGTCGGTCACGGCGCCTCCTCCACCTGCCCCGAGGGCGTGCTCGAGGTCATCAGCGTCGATATGGGCTGCGTGGGCGACGGCCTCGAATGCACCGAAAAGCAGGTCTCCATCTGCGCCAAGGACAGCGGAGGGCCCTACAACTACGAGATCACCGGCAAGCTCATCAAGGCCGCCGAGAACGAAGGCGCCGACTACGCCGTCGACGTCTATCCCCGCTACGGCAGCGACGTGGAAGCGACCTTAAGATCGGGCCACGACATAAAGCACGGCCTCATAGGCGCCGGCGTCTTCGCCAGCCACGGCTACGAGCGCAGCCACATGGAGGGAGTCCTCAACACCCTCAAGGTCATGAAGGGCTACATGGAGCTCTAGCTTGAAACGCCACGCCATCATCCCCATCTTCATACCCCATCTGGGCTGCCCCCACAGCTGCGTCTTCTGCAACCAGCGCGCCATCACCGCCAAGAGCGGGGCCGTGAGCGAAGAGGACGTGAGAAGGACGGCGGAGCAGTATCTCTCCACCCTTGAAGGCTCGGGGGTGGAGGAGATCGAGCTCTCCTTCTTCGGCGGCAGCTTCACCGGCATACCCATCGAGGATCAGAGCAGGTATCTCGCCATCGCCAAAGAGTACAAGGACGCGGGGCGGATCTCGAAGATCCACATGTCCACGAGGCCCGATTACATCGACCGGCGCATACTGGACAATCTGGCCTTTTACGGCGCCGACGTGATCGAGCTGGGCGTGCAGTCGTTCGACCCGAAGGTCCTTGAGCTCTCCGAAAGGGGCCACAGCCCGGAGCAGGTCTTCGCCGCTTCCGCGCTCATCAAAGAGTACGGCATGACCCTCGGCATCCAGCTCATGATCGGCCTTCCCGGGGATTCGTACGAAGCCTGCATGGACTCGGTGAGAAAGACCGTCAGCGTCGCTCCCGCCATCGCCCGTATCTATCCGACCGTCATCATCAGCGGCACGAAGCTCGCCGGCATGTATCTTGACGGCAGCTATGTGCCCTTCACGCAGGACGAGACCCTGCGCATCGCCAAAGACATGTATCTGGGGCTCACGGGAGCGGGGATCAACGTCATCAGGGTGGGCCTCAAGGCCAGCGCCCTGATCAATGACGGCGACGATTCTGTCGTTCTGGGCGGCACTTATCATCCGGCCTTCAGGCAGCTTCTGGACGGGGCTCTGGCCAGGGACCGCATAGAAGAGGCCCTGGCCGGCTGCGAGGCCCTGACCGTGAGGGCGGGGAGCAAGGCTCTTTCCGCCGCGGTGGGCCATAAGGGCGCGAACCGGGAGTATTTCGCCGCGAAATACCCCCAAAAGCGTCTGCGCTTCGTTTCGGACAGCAGTCTTGATGAGCACGAGCTGCGCTTTAAAAAGGACGCGCCCCGATGATATACGTATCGTCTCTGGCCCATCCCCGGCTTTTGGACTGGCTGGCCGGGCTGGACGATCTCACTTTGGTCGGACCCTTAAAGGGACCTTCTGAGCCCGTCAGCTGCCACCCCGACCTTCTGTACTGCCGGCTGGGAGCCGGCGCCGCCGCTCCCGTCTTCAAGGGCAGGGAGGAAGCCCTCGGCCCCGTCTATCCCGCCGACTGCGTATACAACGCGGCCGTCTGCGGCAGATATCTCATCCATAAAAAAGACCTCACGGATCCCGCCCTGCTCGAGGCGGCAGAAGAGCATATCCGCGCCGTCCGCGGCGGAGAGATGCTCTTCGTTCCCGTCCCCCAGGGCTATACCAAGTGCAATATCGCGGTCGTAGACGAAGATCACGTCATCACCTCCGACCGGGGGATCGCGAAGGCTCTGGCGGAAAAGACCGGGATCGACTGCCTGCTCATCCCGCCCGGCGGCATAAGCCTTCCTCCTTACGGGACGGGCTTCATCGGCGGCTGCTGCGGCAGGGCAGGCGATGTGATGATCTTCAGCGGCGATCTGTCCGCCTTCCGTTCGGGATCCCTGATCCGTTCATTCATATCGGGCTGCGGGCTCGAGATCAAAGAATTTCCGGGCCTGCCCCTCGCCGACATCGGCAGCATCATAAGCGCCGAAGACATCCTGTCCGGCGCCTGACATAATGAAGATGAAGGAGGGAATATGAGACCTCTCATACTTATCTCGCCCGACGAGAGGCCGTCTTCCGACGGCAGACCTTACTATTATCTCAGAAGGAGCTACGGCCTGGCTGTCGCCGCGGCGGGAGGCGCGCCCCTGATGGCGGCGGATCCGGCCTGCTTCAGCGAATACGCTGAGATCTGCTCCGGCCTGATACTGAGCGACGGGATCAAGCTTCTGAGCCCCGGCAGATACGGCAGGACCTCAGAGGACATCCCCGGCCTTTCGCCCTTTGAGCTTCCCGTCTCCGTCGCCAGAGACTCAAGAGAGCTCTGCCTCTGCGAGGCTTTCTTAAGAGCGAAAAAGCCTGTGCTCGGCATAGGGCGGGGCATGCACGTCATAAACGTCCTGCTGGGAGGGACCCTGAAGACCGCGAAGAGCGACGGCCATCCGGACGCCATGACCCATATGACGGCCGTCCCCGGGAGCGTCCTGCGCCGCCTCATGGGAGAGAGCTTTGAAGCCTTATGCTGCGCGAGGCAGCAGACAGACCGGCCCGGAAGGGGCCTCGTGCCCTCCGTGTTCGGCGAAAAGGGCGCGGTCATGGGTTTTGAGCATGAAGAGCTCCCCGTATTCGGCGTCCAGTGGCATCCCGAGCCTCTTGCGGGAGACCTTGAGCTCTACAGGCTGAACAGGGACAAGGACGAGGCCCGCCCGATACCGGAGGAGGAGATGAAGGCTTCCAGGGCCAGAGCGGTGACGAAAAAGCCCGATCCGGCCTTCCCCGGCGACCTCGAAGCGGCCTTCTCCGATCCCGGCCCGCTGTTCACATATTTCGTCAGCTTATGCGAAGGAGGCCTCCATGGATAGAAGACCGGTGATACTCATAGCCTGGGGACCCTGTCTCGACGACCAGTTCTACTCCCACGGCATGATGCTCTTAAGATCGTACGAGCTCGCTGTCGCCGCGAACGGCGGCGTGCCCCTGATCCCTCTCGACGCCTCCTCGATCGAAGAATATGTTTCTCTCGCCGACGGGCTGATACTCCCCGGCGCCCAGAGGGAGATGGTCAAGCCCGGCGTCCCCCGCGAGGTGAGGGGCGAGGCTTCGAACAGGAGGGAGATCTTCCACGAGGCGCTCTTCAAAGCCTTTTACGAGGCGGGCAAGCCCGTGATGGGCATCTGCGAGGGCTGCCAGAAGATCAACTGCTGTCTGGGCGGCACTCTCGACGTCGAGCTCCAGAAGAGCCGCGGGGTGCTGCACTGGGACAGCGCCCATACCGTAAGCTGCGCCGAAGGCTCTGTCATACGCGCTCTCTGGGGCGAAGAGCCCGTGGTCAACAGCTTCCACAATTTCGCCATCGAGAAGGCCGGGGAGGGCATAGTCATCACCGCCGTCTCGCCTCAGGGCAACGCCGAGGCCTTCGAGCACGAGAGCAGGCCCATATTCGGTTACCAGTTCCACCCTGAGCGCATGAGGGGAGACGAGAAGCTGCCCTGCGACGGCGCGGACGGAGATATCATATTCAGGCATTTCATAAGCATCTGTTCGGAAAGGAAAAATTGAGCAATGGAAAAAGCGGGTTTCATCGGCCTGGGCATCATGGGAAAGCCCATGGCGAAGCATCTTGTGAAGGCAGGCTTCGATCTTTTGGTGAACGACCTCAATGAAGAGGCGGTAAAAGAGCTGGCCGCCTGCGGGGCGAAGGCCGCCGGTCTTAAGGAGATAGGGGAGAGCTGCGATATCATCTTCCTCTGCCTTCCCAGCGGGGCGGTATCGAAGGCGGTGCTTTTCGGGCAGGACGGCGTCGCTTCGGGCCTTTCCGCCGGCAAGCTGGTCTGCGACCACAGCTCGGTGACTCCGGACGAGAGCGTATACTGCCATGACGAGCTCGCGAAGCTCGGCGCCGGCTTCGTCGACGCGCCGATCTCCGGGGGCGAGCCCGGGGCGATCGCGGCGAGCCTGGCCATAATGTGCGGCGGCAGCGAAGAGGACTTCAGGAGACTGCTCCCGTATTTCGGCGCCATAGGCAGGAGCGCCGTGCTCATCGGCGGTCCCGGCTCCGGTTCCGTCACCAAGCTCGCCAACCAGATCATCGTCAACATGAACATCGCCGCGGTCTCCGAGGCCCTGGTGCTGGCCGAAAAGTGCGGGGCCGATCCCGAAAAGGTATACAAGGCCATAAAGGGAGGGCTCGCGGGCTCCGCCGTGCTCGACGCCAAGGCGCCGATGATGTACGAGAGGAACTTCAAGGCGGGCGGCAAGATCAGCATCAATCACAAAGACCTTAAGAACGTGATGAACACCGCCATCGCCAATTCCGTCCCCCTGCCGATGACGGCGGAGCTCTACCAGGTCTACCAGACCATGATGGTGAACGGCCATCAGGACGAGGACCACAGCGCCATCGTCAAGTATTTCGAAAAGCTGGCCGGGGTCGAGGTGAAGAGAGCCAAAGAGGAGTAGAAAGTGCTGTATTCAGAGATCATCAGAAAATACGAAAAGCCCGACGAGGCTCTGATCGACAGGCTGCTCAGAGAGGAGCTGGCGAAAAGCGATATCAAGATCGTGGTGCTGGACGACGATCCCACCGGGGTCCAGTCCGTGCACGGCGTCTCGGTCTACACCCGCTGGGACTATGAGAGCATGCTCGAGGGCTTTGAGGAGGAGGGCAGGCTCTTCTACGTCCTGACCAATTCCCGCGGCATGACCCCCGCCGTCACCGAAAAGGTCCACGAGGACGCCGCCAGGGCCATCGCGAGGGCTTCAAAGGCGGCAGGGAAGCCCTATATAATCATGAGCCGCTCCGATTCCACCCTCAGAGGCCACTATCCTCTCGAGACCCAAGTGCTCTACCGCTGCATGAAGGAGGACGGCATCAGGGTCGACGGCGAGATACTCTGTCCCTTCTTCAAGAACGGCGGGCGCTTCACCGCAGGCGGCGTCCATTACGTGAAGCAGGGGGACGAGCTGGTGCCGGCCGCCGAGACCGAGTTCGCCAAAGATCCCAGCTTCGGCTACACCCGTTCCGACATACCGGGCTACATCGAAGAAAAGACCAAAGGCGAGTTCAGGGCGGACAGCGTGCGCCGCGTGAGCCTTGAGATGCTCAGGAGCCTCGATATCGACAGCGTGAAGGCCATGCTCGACGAAGCCTCGGGCTTTCGCAAATACTGCGTCGACGCCCTGGATCTGTGCGATATAAAGGTCTTCGTCATCGCTCTCATGCGGTCGATGGCGGGCGGAAAGCGCTTCATGTTCAGGACGGCCGCGGATCTCGTCAAGGTCATGGGCGGCATCGGGGACCGGCCTCTGCTCTCAAGGAGCGAGATGATAAAGAAGGAGAGCTCCGCCGGAGGCCTTGTCATCGTGGGCTCCCACATGGCCAAGACCACCAGGCAGCTGGAGCTCCTTCTTGAGCTCGATGACGTCGTTCCCATCGCCTTCGATTCCGACCTGGTGCTCGAAGGAGACGAGGCCCTGGCCCGCGAGGTCAGCCGCTGCAGGTCTCTTGAGGAAGAGGCCATAAGAGCGGGAAAGACCGCCGTGTGCTACACGAAGAGAAAGCTTTTGAGCCTGGCGGACGACACGCCCGAAAAGGCCCTGCTGCGCTCGGTCAAGATCTCAGGCAGCGTCCAGAAGCTCGCCGCCGTGGAGGCCGAGCCCTCCTTCATGATCGCCAAGGGCGGCATCACCTCGGCCGATATCGGCGTCAAGGCTCTCGGAGTGAGAAGGGCGCTGGTGCTGGGCCAGATACTGCCCGGCATACCGGTCTGGCAGACCGACGGGAGCAGCCGCTTCCCCGGCATGCCTTACGTAATCTTCCCCGGCAACGTGGGGGACGAGGACGGGCTGAGAAGGGCCGTGGAGATACTGCGCTGATACGGCCAGACAGACACAAACAAAAAGCGTTCCGCCCGCGGGCGGAACGCTCCTTTTATTGACTGTTATAGTTACATCTTCTCGAAATAGGTGACGTCGGTCACGAAGACGGTGGCGCCTCCGGTGGTCACGTGCACCAGCTCTCCTATCATGGGGCCGCTGCCTTCCATGAAGGTCCCCATGGGCTTGATCTCCGTCCTCTGGCTGCAGTGCTCTCTGATGCATTTGAGAGCCGGCTCGACCATATCGTCCTCGAGGCACATGAGGAAGGTGTAGTTCCTCTTATCAAGAAGGCCGCCTACAGTCGCGATCTTGGTGAAGTAGATGCCTTCATTGCGCAGAGCCTCTCCCATCATGAGGGAATCGCTCTTTCCGACTATTGCTATTATGAGTTTCATGGCAGTTCCTCCTTTCCGAACCTGCTTTATTTCATATTATTTTACTGTATCAGCGCCATTTTTTCAAGAAGTTCTTTGGAAAGCTCCATCCTGACGGTCTTCATGGGGTTCACGATCTGGCAGATGATGAGATCGCAGGCCATGTCCAGCAGCATGGAGGCGTCGTCGGGATCGAGGCCGCGGACCTTCACCAAAAACTCCATCATCTGCTTCACCGCCTTGCCGGCCGCTTCGTCCAGGTCCGCGCCGAAGGCGACGGTCATCCATTTATCGTCGTTTTCTATCATGGGGAAGCGCAGGTCCATGCTCTTGTCGAGGTCTACCTTCACGGTGACCTGTCCTTCGATCTCCACCCCGCAGTTGCCGACCTCGCCCTCGCCCATGACGGCGTGCAGGTCGCCCATGGAGAGCAGGGCGCCGGGGACGAAGACGGGAAGATAGAGCGCGGCGCCTTCCTCGACCTTCGTGCAGTCCATGTTGCCGCCGTGGTCCATGGGAGTCATGGTCGGCACCGGCTCCCCCGCGGGAGCGACGCCGATGACGCCTATCATCGGATCGATCGGCATGGAGAACTTATCTTTGTAAAAGAGCATGCCGTCCTTTACCTTTATGCGGTTGAGGACCCTGTGATCGAACATGCCCTTGAAGGCGCCGGGGCTGTTCCCCCTGTCCAGGATGCCCACCGGCCCCAGCTCGATCTTTTCGATATATATCCTCAGCATGTCGCCGGGCTGAGCTCCGTTGATGTAAAGAGGTCCCGTCGCGGGATTGCCCATGCCGGGCCAGAGGTCGTCAAAGCCCGAGCCCTCGGGCAGGAGCCTGTTGTTGTAGCAGTCGAGGGTATCGAAGACCGCTGTCCCGCCCGGATCCATATATGCCGCGGGCTCGTCGTCCCTGCTCAGGGCTCTGGTGAGGCGGTCGGTTTTTATGTGCACCATTCGTTTCCTCCTTGTTGTCAAAGGCAGGTCTGAGCGTTTTCTGTCAAATAATACTACCACAAATTGCTTTCGCGTACTATAATAAAACGTCTGAAAGGAGAGGGGGCCCGGCCGGGCCCCGCTGAAAATGAACGAAAAGATCGATTTCATGCCCATACTTCTCGCCAGCGATATCAACGTCTACAGCATGGCGAGGGCATTCCACGAAGAGTACGGTATCAAGTCTCTCATGGTCGCGAGAGAAAGAGGGGCGATGACCAAGGATACCAATATACTCGATTATAAAGAGGTCCCCGGCCTCGACCATACCGACGTCTTCCTCAGGACCATGGACGAGCTCTGCGACGAGTACGGCCCCGAAGGGAAGGGCAGGACCCTGATACTCATGGGCTGCGCCGACCACTATGTGCGCCTCATCGTCGAGAACAAGGAGCATCTGAAGGAGAAGGGCTTCATACTCCCGTACTCGGATAAGAAGGTCCTCGACGAGCTGACCCTGAAGGAGAGCTTCTACAGGCTCTGCGACCGCTACGGCCTCGACTACGCGAAGACCTTCATCTACAAGCCGGAGATGGACTTCGATTTCGAGATCGATTTCGGTTACCCCGTGGTCCTCAAGGCCTCCGACAGCGTCAAATACCACGCCCACAAGTTCGAGGGCTTCCACAAGGCCTACTTCATCAACTCCAAAAAGGAGCTGGTCGACACCCTGAAGCTCATATACGCCAACGGCTACGACGACCACATGATCATCCAGGACATGGTGCCCGGGGAAGACGACGCCATCTACGACCTGCAGATGTACATCGGCTCCGACCACAAGGTCAAGATGATGAACTTCGGCAACGTCCTGCTCGAGGAGCACACTCCCACCGCCATCGGCAACAACGCCGCGACCCTCACCACCTACAACGAGGAGCTCATGCTGAAGGTCGGCCACATGATGGAAGACATAGGCTACGAAGGCTTCGCCGACGGAGACATCAAGTGGGACTACCGCGACGGCAAATACAAGATGTTCGAGATCAACATCCGCCAGGGCAGGAGCCACTACCGCGTCACCGGCGGCGGCACCAATATGGCGAAACTCGTGGTAGACGACTACATCTACCATAAGGACATGCCCATGAAGCTGGTGAAGGAGCCTCATTTCTGGCACGCGGTGCCTCTGGGCGTCGTCTACAAGTACGTCAAGGACGAAAAGAAGCTCGCCCAGGTGAAGCAGCTCGTGAAAGAGGGCAAGGTCTGCGACTCGCAGTATTATCCCGCCGACATGCCTCTAAAGCGCTGGATCTATCTCAAGATCCGCGGCCTCAACATGTACAGGAAGTTCGCCAAGTATTATCCGTATAAGTAAAGCGTCGGGACGGCCCCCGGCCGGACCGCTCAGGGAAAGGGTCTTTTATGGACATCACAGTCATAATCAAGCTGGTCATAGTGATCGCGGTGCTGCTCATTCTGGTCTTTAAGAAGATCAAGCCCGAGATCGCGCTCACGGTCTGCTCGCTCCTGCTGCTGCTCATCTACGGCAAGGGACTTAAGGGCATCGCGGACGCCTTCCTCGGCTTCGTCAGGGACGGGAACACCTGGTCCCTTCCCGCCGCGGTCATACTCATAGGCATCCTTGGAGGCGTCATGGGCAAGACCGGCATGCTGCAGCGCATGGTCGACGACCTCAAGCCCATGGCCGGCAGCACCAAGTGGACCATACTTTTGACCCCGCTGATCATCGGCCTGCTCTCGGTCACCGGCGGCGCCTATATCTCCTGCCCGATGGTGGACGAGCTTGGCAACACCTTAAAGCTCGCCCCCGAGCGCAAGGCCGCCATTAACCTCGTGTACCGCCACGCGGTCTTCTTCTCTTATCCGCTCTCCGGGACCACCATCGTGATCGCCCAGCTCTCCGGAGTCGACGTGGGGAAGATCTGCCTCGTCGATCTTCCCATGGTCGTACTGGTCCTCGTCGCGGGCTATTTCATCTTCTTAAGAGACATAGAGGACGTCAAGCTCCAGAGGGCGAAGGGGAAGGAGTTCTTTCTTCATCTCAAGGGCTTTTTCATCAATTTCCTGCCCATACTCGTGCCCCTGATCCTGGCCGTGGCCTTCAAGCTCCCCATGGTGATCTCTGTCGCGGCCGGCATAATCATCGCCCTGGCTCTGATATATCTCGGCCCCGGCAAGAAGCCCGAGCAGGATATCTTCTCTCTGCTCTTCAAGAAGGTAAATTACAAGATGCTGCTGGTCGTCTTCGCGGCCCTCTTCTTCAAGGCCGCCGTATCCTCGGTGGGGGAGATAGCGGTCGCCATGAGAGAGCTCGCCGCCTCCGGTCTTCCGGTGGAGCTCATAATCGTGATCATAGGCTTCATCACCTCCTTCCCGACGGGGAGCATACAGGCTCCCGCGGCCATAATACTGCCCATCATCCTGACCTTCCCCCTGAGCGAGACGGAGCTCCTGCTCTGCGCCTGCCTGACTCTTTGCGTAGGCATGTTCGGCTACTTCTTCTCGCCCGTGCATATGTGCCAGATCCTCACCCTCGAATATTTCCACGCTACTCTTCCCAAGCTCATGAAGGAGTACAGGTATTTCATCCCCGTCTTCGCCGTCGGCATCGCTGTGTGGTACACCGCGGCGAAGCTCCTGCTGTTGTGACATCGCAGGGTTTTTGAGGCCGAATGCGCGATTTGTGATTTTTGTGCTTGCAAGCCGCGCTCCGATGCGCTATACTCTATCGGTGCGGGGGCTGTTAGCTCAGCTGGTTAGAGCGCCTGCGTCACATGCAGGAGGTCGTAGGTTCGAGTCCTGTACAGCCCACCAAAAAGCGGAACAGTTCCTTCGGGAACTGTTTTGTTTTGTGGAAATAGGCTCTCCGCTGTGATATAATATCTTTTCAGAAATTGACGGAAGGCCGCGCTCCCAGGACCTTAAGCGCGGCGGGAAGGAGATATGAATGGGTCCCGTATTGTTAAGCTGCGTCAAGATATTCCTCTGTCGCATCATGGATGTGAGCATGGGCACCTTCAGGACCATGCTGACCGTCAAGGGCAAGAACCTTCTTGCCGCCCTGACCGGTTTCTGCGAGGTCTTCCTCTGGTATGTCATCGTCAGAGACGCCCTGACCGGCGACGCCCCGGTGATCGCCACCGCCATCGCCTACGCCGGAGGCTACGCGACCGGCACCTTCGTGGGCGGACTGATATCCTCCAAGCTCATCAGAGGGCACGTCGCGGTGCACGTCATCACCTCCCGCCAGGATCCCGCCATGCTGAGCGCCATCAGGCAGGCCGGCTACGCCATCACCGTGCTCGACGCCAAGGGCTCCGAGTACGCTCCGGAGAAGTACATGATCATCGCCGACGTCGACAAGACTCTCAGAAAGGATTACGAGAATCTGGTCAAGAGCCTCGACAAGGACGCTTTCATACTCGACATAGAGACCAAGAACTACATGGGCGGTTATCTGGCCCGCAAGAAATAGATGGCATCGTCCGGAAAAACGAAAACCTACCGGCACAGGAGCCTTTTTTCCCGCGTCCTCTGCTGCCTGCTCGTGATCGCGCTGGCGGCGGGGATCTGCGCCTGGGGCTGCTGTCTCATCATACTCAAAGGGCCCTTTGAGAGCTACAGACTGCCCTTCGTCAGGCAGCTGAGCGAAAAGAGGCTCGGTTTCGTCGCGGAGCGCATACTGGGCGAAGAGGCCGTGGCGGAGATGCTGGGGACCGCCGTCCCCTCCGAAGAGGAGGCTCCCAAATGACCAGGAGCGAGCTGCGCAGGAAGCATTTCCACCGCTTTTTCATCATATGCCTCGTGCTCGCCGTGCTCTACGTCTGGGCCGACATCTGGACCGATCTTCGCGTTTACGAGAACGCCGACGATGACGACGTCATGGCGGCCTTCTGCTCCAGGCTCGCCGAGGAGGCCAGAAGAGGGAGCTGCGCGAGGCTCCTTTCGGACAGCGGCTTTGAGACCAATTACCTCACCCTCGATCACGAAGGCCAGACCCTGGCCTCGGTCGTGAGGGGAAAGGAGCTCAGCTACGAGAGGAACGCAGAGGACGATTCCCTGTACGATATATACGCGGACGGCGAGCTGCTGGCCGTCGTGTCTCTCGATATCTCTGATTATTACGGCCTGCTGCGCCTTCCCAGCTATTCGGTGGTCTCGATCAGGGGCACCAAGTCGGCCGATTACGTCGTGAAGTCGCCCCGCAACATCTACATCGGCGATACCGCCCTGGGGTCTCTCAAGCCGGTCCAGACCAGCCTCACGATGCCCGAGATGGAGATGCTCGCCGCCGGGACCCTGAACGTCGCGGTCCCCGAGTATCTGGTCTACCGCGCGGAGAAGCTCTTCTCCGTGCCCAGCCTCAGCTCCAGAGGCACGCCGCAGTTCTATTATCCCATGAAGGAGACAGGGGAGGGCGTCTACCTGGTCGGGGACTATCCCGAGTTCGAGCTCACTGATGAGCTCGGCGCCAGGATAACGGCGTTCGCCGAGGCTCTTTCAAGATACAAGTGCGGAGACAGCGACTGGGAGAGCGTGAAAGACTATGTCTGCGCCGAAGAGCCCGTGAGCACCGCCCTTGAGGCGCTGGGAGTCGGGCTTCCCGCTCCCCCCACGGAATTCGACATGGGCGAGGTGGAGATGAGCGAGGTATACGGCTGGACCCCGACTCTCGCAAGCGTCAGATGCTCCTACTGCTTTACCGTGAAGAACGGGGAAGAGGAGATACGCACCGACGAGGACCTGACCCTTTATATCACGCAGGATGAGGACGACCCTCTCTGGCATGTCTGCTTCATAGACGACCACCTGGCTCCCGAAGAGCCAGCTCCCGCGCCCGTAACGGAGGAAACGAAAGAAAATGAGAAGAACACTTTGTAGGACCGCCGCTCTGCTTGCCGCCGCGGTGATGATACTGTCGACGGGAGCGGTCTTCGCGGCCGGGACCGCTTCTCCTTCATACAGGGACGTATCCGCCGACGCTTGGTATTACGAAGAGGTGACGGCGGCGACCGAAGCCGGTATCTTCGAAGGTTCGGACGGCCTCTTCAGCCCCGACGAGCCCCTCACCAGGGCCATGGCGGCGATGATACTCTACCGCAGAGGCCACCAGGAGGACGATCCCGAGTTCGACAACGCCCCCTACAGCGACATGGATCCCCGCGCCTGGTATTTCAGGGCCGTGGGCTGGCTGACGGGTACGCGCATCGCCGAGGGCTTTGACGACGGGACCTTCAGACCCCACGATCCTGTGACCAGAGAGCAGCTGGCGGTGCTGCTGTACAAGTACAGCCTGCAGAGAGGGATAGAAGGGCAGAACGAGGGCGAGTCCCTGGGCTTTGAGGATTCCGACCGGATCAGGGAGTACGCCCGCGCGGCCATGGACTGGGCCGTCTCCGCCGGGGTCATCAGGGGGACCGGCAGCAGGCTCCATCCCTCAAGGGCGGTCACCAGAGCCGAGGCAGCGGTGATGTTCGTCCGCTGGATGAGGCTCTCCGACGACTGATCGTTCTTCGGGACTGAAAGCAAAGTTTTCCGCTTTTTCTTCTTGACAGGAGCGGGGGGCGGTGCTAATATATCACTTGCGTTGATTTTGACGCGTCTGTGTGGCGGCGTAGCTTAGTTGGCTAGAGCGTCCGGTTCATACCCGGAAGGTCAAGGGTTCGACTCCCCTCGCCGCTACCAATTAAAATGTGGCCCGGTAGTTCAGTTGGTTAGAATGCCAGCCTGTCACGCTGGAGGTCACGAGTTCGAGCCTCGTTCGGGTCGCCTAACCTTTTTGGTGGCTCAAAAGCCGGCCAGAAGGGACCGCGGGAAGCGGAATGCGGTGGGTATCGTCAAGCGGTTAAGACCCTGGGTTGTGGCTCCAGTAT
>JAEEGL013813320.1_pt1 | contig 16746 bp, 12 predicted proteins | sample 9134231 | NCBI WGS metagenome assembly JAEEGL01 (sample SAMN16246548, study PRJNA631951) | gut metagenome | biome: gut microbiome; feature: rumen; material: fiber-attached | host: Bos | place: Iran: Karaj | collected 2018-10
CAGTGTGGTTATTGATACATTTATCTCTTCTTTGTCTTTGTCATCGCCATATTGGTATTTCGCAACTAATTGCGCAATGTTATTGACGATGGTCGGTTTCAAGAACTCACACATTTCAGTACGTACTTGATTCGGTGTGAGCTTAAAGTAGTCCAAGATAAATGTAAAAATGTCAATAAAATTGACATTTTTGTCTTTGAACACCCATGTTTTGATGGTTTCGCTGACAGGCTTTACCAGAGTGATGTAGCATACAATATTTGGTTGTGCTTCATGCACTTCGTGTAATATTGCACCTAACTTACCTGGTGATAGGGTATTGGTTTTTGCATTGAGAAGTTTTATAGTTTTCTCACTCAATGACTCAGGCTGAATAACTCCAGTCTCAACAGCCTGACATAATGCAGACATTAATATGTCATTGTTTGCTTTATTTGACATATTGATTTGTGGTCTTTCATGCACCACATCCTTCAGCTTGTTTAAAGCTTCTTCGGACATAAGTGCTTTAGCTTCTTCCAGTGTCATAACTATTTTCCTTTCTAAAGATTAATATGATTTCTCATATCAAATTAATAATATACATATGAAAATCTATTATTTCAGCATTCAATAGATATATTATTAATATGAAAGAACATATAAAATATGTTCTAAAATTTATAAATTTTTAATTTATTATAGGAGGAATTAAAATGGTAGATCCAAAGGTATTCAACGTAATTACAGGTATCGGTATGGGCTTATGTGGTATCAGTAGTTTAGCCAATGTAAAACTCGAATACGACAAGAAGAAAGCTTTTGATAAGTTCATGGATGATACTGTGGACATCAAGAGAAACACCATGGATATCATGAACATGATGTCTATGAATCCACAGTACCAGCAGCAGCAGAAGAAAGAGACAGGTATCACAGCTGAGCAGCTCCAGGAAACATTGATCACTGCAATGAAAGCCGTAATGCCTCAGCAGCCAGCACTAACATCTGCTCCACCAGTACAGCAGCAGCCACAGACATATGGATATCCATATGGCAGCACTCAACACGATCCAAATCAGCAGCTGTATGATTATCTGGCAAGCCAGAGAGCAAATGCTGATTTATCAGCTGAAAAGCTGAAGCTCGAACGCGAGAATGATGAGCTCAAAAATAAGATCAACGATCTCACGATGAAAGTCGCGCAGATCCAGTTCCAGCAGCCACAGTATCACCAGCCAGCTTACAATCCAACCTACGATACTAGATTGAATGCTTTAGAGAATAGCATCAATCAGCTGGCTAATGGAATGTCCGCTCTTGTACAGGCACAGCAACAGCAATCTTATCAGCAGCAGTATCAGGCTCCACCGGCACCGCAGTATGGTCCAGTGTCTGATGATCAGCTCAGACGTGTTCTTGGACAGATGGGTGGACTCGGTACACCGCCACTCTAATAATCATCAGCAAAATAAAATTCATTATTTATCCAGGGGCGCATTGGCCCCTGGATTTTTTTTTATAATGAATTGATTATATCATCCATTGACATTGGATTGATATGTCCAGAAACATCTGGTGCTTTTGATACATACTTTTCAAGTTCAGATTTAGCAACAGTCATGAATATTTTGTATGTTGAAGGGTCCTTCTTGAAGTCCTCTTCAATATGTCTCCATGTGAATCTTTCAGAGATAGTTTCACCATTTTCATCCAATACTTTATATCCAGCCTTGTTACCTTTCAATCTTCCCTTTTCATTCAAGAATAAGGTCAATGATCTCAAGTTATCAACAATACCTTTTCTCTTATCGATAACCAATCTAAATGCTAAACCAGTCTTCTTATTACCTGATTCATTAGTTGATGATTTAGTTGGTTCGAATATAACAGTATTTCCTTCGAAGCCATCTGTATCCATATGATATAATGAATCAGCAGATGATTCACCAGTAAATGTAGCTACTAAGGATGCATTATATTCCACGGCCTTACCACCAGCAATCTTAACATCAACTGATCCATACTGGAACTGTTTCTTTGGTCCACCCATTACAGATGTAGCTGGATTAGAATTCATATGAGAGATTGCTAACATGATGATGTTTGCTTCTTTCAACATTGGTAAGATATCCTGAAGAACACCACGAATTGTTTTAGCATTGATCATACCATATGTATTTGAATGTAAGTCGCCGGCAGTTTCAATACTCTTCTTATCATTAATATCATATTCTTTTGATAAGACATCTGATAATGAATCGAGGAATACAATTGTTGGTGGCATCATCATCAATGGTTTACCAGTTGAATCAAGTACTCCTGTATCTCTTAAGAGTATATCCTTAAACTTCATCTTGTTTAACCAGATACGAGTGATAGCTTCCTGTAATCCATCAAAACCAATTGATCCGCTCTGAATCATGTATCTTGGATTATCACCATCAAACCATATATCTGGTAACTTACTTAAAGTCTTTACACGTTGCAATACCAATCTGTTTTCTGCATCGATATGGAATACATTTCCTTCATTGGCATATGCAATGTTTGCTGTGATGATATTCGTAATTGTACTTTTGAATGACTGTGTTGCACCAGTGATTACATTGAATGAACCAGCCTGGATTCCTAAACATAATCTCTTACCAGTGACATCACCATTCTCATTACGAATTAACACTTCATATCCTAATGGATAATCGATCAACGGTATACCAGTAGAATATGAAAAGTCAGCTATATTATTTTTTCTAAAGATTGGTTTTCCATCTCCACCATTTATGATAGAAACCAAATCTAGATCCTTTAGTTCTTCAGCTAACACTGAAGCTTTCTTTTCAGCCATGTCCTTTTCCTCCTATTACTTATTCAGCTTTGTTGATGCGATCTTCATACTCTTTTATTTCTGAAGTAACATCTTCTGAATATTTATCCTGAATATACGATATTAAAGCAGGTATTGGTTCAACTAATTCAGATTGAACATACTCTTCATGTATCTTATCATCTTCCTCTTCCTTCTTTACAGAGATTACTTTGTAAGATATGTTATTGTTGTTCTTATTCAAATTCATTATAGTATGATATTCTTCTATATTAGAATCATCTATAGTTACACAGAATCTATGTGGAGTTTTGATATCAGATGATATATAACTTCTCAATTCATCAGGAGAATTAATTTCAATAGTTTTATAATCAATTGCATATGGATTATCATATTTCTCAATATTGAATTCATCATCACATAATACAAATGATCTCGGTGTATCTTCTCCGTACTTCCAACGTAACCATGGTCCACCATAATAAACATTGTTACCAAAATCAGTGAACCCATGAAAATGTCCGAATACACATATCTTTGATATACTACCCAGCTGTTCTGCAGAATGTAATACATCATAATCTGTTGTAGGACAAGGAGATTTATTTATAGATGACACAGGTCCATGTCCAATAATAATGTCATATGTTTCATTAAATAAATCATCATGACAAATATTATTTCCATATTCCTGTGGAAGATATAATACTTTTTTATCATTATGAAGAACATTTTTACAAGCTTTATTCGTATAAAATATTTCCGTATTAGGAATCTTTTCAATCAATGGTATGAACATTTCATACTGGTCTCTATCATGAGAGAATGTTCCATGAATAAAATGAACCGGAACATTGTGAACTGGATCTTTACCACATTGATTACAAACTAAGTTTGCTAAGAACAATGCAGCTACTTCACCTTCTTCGACAGATAACTTATGATCGAATAAGTCTCCTAATACGAATATACAATGGCATGGTTCTTTATGATTCTTTATAATTTCAAAAAATTTATTTAAAGATAAGAATAAACTTTCATTCGTATATTTTGCACCGATATGAATATCAGGCATGAATGCATACATATTACTCCTCCTCGTCCGGGAATGGATCTTCTAATGAATTACTCAGTTCTATATCAAATACAGAAGCTGACTCATTGAAGTGCTCCGGTTCCTCCTTTATAGTCTTTGCATATATAGGTTGAGAACGAAGTAACTTTAAAAGATCAACAGGTTTCTTTCTGCCATCATATGCTGCAGCATCAATTTGATTTGTGTATGGAACCCAGTATCTTCTGTAACCGTGAATGTGTCCATGAATATTCAAATCAAATGCATTTTCGATTGGCATATGTGTAAACAATACATTGCTCCATACAAATGCTTGAACAACATATTTGAATCCACATGACTTATAGAAACCTGCATCTTTTAAATCATTATTACCGCGAACAAGTATCATCTTACCAGGTAATGATTTTAATATATTCTTTAACTCTTCGAATGATTTGTTGTCGGCTAACTCACCATCAACAATATCTCCGAGATTAATTACTAAATCTTCTGGCTTAACTGTCTTTTTATATTCATTGATGACTGCATCAAAATCGGAACGTTTATGGCATTCAACTTTTCCTTTTTCCTTTTTTCTCCATAAGTGCCAGTCAGTTACTACCCATACATCATGCTTCAATCTTAATGTGTCATTAATTAGCTTTGCAATTTCTTTAGAATGTAATGTGTGAGGATGCTTAAGAGCTTTGTCTTGACGATCCTCTTTCATTCGATTGAGTGTGCTTACGCTTTTATTATCTTCCATATAGGAACCCCCTTAGAATTAAATTTATGAATTCGTTTCTAAGGGGGATTTAATATTATACACTTTCAAGGAATAACTTTCTTAATTCCATCATGTCTTTGAATGTTAAGTCACATAACTTCTTTGGATGCGTTGGAAGTTTCAGAGTAGACTTTCCAATTGCGAATTCTTCCTCTTTACATTTCTCTTTATAGAACTTACAAATATCCGCATGCTTACAACCGTCACAGTCATCAGCCTTATAACATTCATTCATGATCTTTGCAGTTTCATAATCATCCTTGATATCTTCGAATGCGAGATATGGTTTCGTCATACTCATGAGCCCAGCCAGATATGACAAATCATCATAGAACATATCTGGTACGGCCTTTACATGAATATTTATTGAATGAAGTGGTTTGCTTTTGATAAAAGCATCACAATGTCTCTGCATTTCCTCAGAGATAATAGGAAGCTTTTCTTCAGTCCAATACGAATATAACCAATCTGGATCAACTGTATTACATGATGATACGAATAATGCTTTGAATATCACCTGAAGGTACTGTAACATTTCATCATATGCACCTCCTACATTATATCCATAATCATCAGCAAATACAACTTTCATTTTTAATGCGAGTACCATATCTCATATCCTCCAATTTTATAATTTATAAGCATCAGCAACTGTTACAACAGTTTTGCCTTTTTCTAAAGCCTTCTGAACTTTTGACGATGTAAATCCTTCATAAGGGATTACTAATATATTGCATGAGTTGTTATACTCAATTACTTCATAACCCTTTTCTGTCAGATACTTTATCAGTTCAGGATCTCTTGTACCAGACATACCGATCTTAATACCATTTGTCTTTTTGCTTACATTATTTGCAAATGAGATGCAATCATGCATGATAAGATCCTTGATGATATTCCAATGTAATCTCACGCCTTCGGCGATCTTGTTCATTGTCTTCTCACCAATTGAGAATGGTATTCTCAGATCAGCCAACATATCTTCTGGAGATACATATTCTTTCATCAATGTGATGAATGAGTTTACATTCTCATATGATGCATTGATTATTTTTCTCCATGTGATTGTTGATACATTTGCAATTGGTAATGATCCAAGCCATCTTTCAACTGGAACATTCTTTGATGCCTTATCAATTGCTTTAATGATATTTTCTGCAGACTTGTCTTTATAACCTTTGATTGTCTTGATCTTGTCAACTGTGATCGTATACAGATCTCTGATATCTTTAAGCAGTCCAGCATCCCACAGATCATTGATAGTATTTTCAGCGATACCCATCATCTTCATGAACTTACAATATCTAACAATACCACCAATCTTCTTACTGAGACACTCTGGATTTGTGCATGATAAAGATTTCAGGAATCTCATATCAAATGGATGTCCACAAACCGGGCACTTCTCAATCATTGGTATTGGTGTGGTTCCATCGTGTCTGCTATCAATGAAGTACGGTACAATGTTGTACATTATACGAACCGTATCATTATATTTCAATCCAAGTTCAGCCACTCTGTTGAGATTACTTAAAGTACAATGATCCACAGTTACCTTATCAAACTTAACTGGTTCAAGCAATACTACCGGAGTGATTCTACCAGTTGTACCAATCTGATATTTGATATCTAATACTTTGGTTTCTTCAACCATATTAAGTATCTTGATAGCAACTTCATTCTCGATGTTACCAGTATCACGATTAATTACTGATACAACTACACCATCACAATCATATCCATCAACCTGAGCTCCATCATTCAATAAGTTATCTATAAACATCTGGATGTTAGAATACTCACCAGCATTCAGTTCGACAAAGTCATATCCAGCAAGCTCAACACACATTCTGTCGTTCTCGAGAACTCTTAATGGAATCAATGTTAAACACTTTGCAAGTTCAGGATCACGACGATGGAGTATTGCACTCATGGCATCTCTTGGTCTTTTATATTCTTTATCAAATCCATTTGCATAATATACATCACGCTTCATGATGCATTCAAATTTCATTGATACTGCACCACGATATTCACTCTTTATCCAATCAGCAATCTCTTTGATCTTATGATGTTTGAAAACTTCTGTAACATTTTCAGATTCTCCATTATCATAATCTCCTCTGGTAAACAATTCTAATGTTTCCAGATCAAGCGCAACGGATCCACCATCAAACTTTGGCTGTACAAAGATCAATCTATCATCTGCAATCTTCTTCTTGGTCTTCCATGATACATAAGTTTCCTGACCTTTTCTCATTGGAGTTTCAACGCCAAAAGTTTTAGGTAAGGTTCCCACAATATCATTTACTGCCGTACTTTGCTTGTCGCGACTGAATGGTCTTGCTTCTTCACCATTCTCTTTAATATACTCTTCGAGTATTCTGTCATATAAAGAGTCATCAATATCACTATTACCAAGTGAATATGATTCTATTAACTGATCTATGATTACTTTTGGGATAGATATATGCTCACCAGCATGTTTCTTTTTATAATACTCATTTAAATCAAATACATTTGATTCATAATAACATTTATGTTCCTGATGACCCCAACATATCAGTTTAACTATATTTGGTGTTACTGTTGGATATTTATCATGGTTCAACCCAGAAAATATAGTTGCTGGTGTACAATAAATATATAATGTTCGTATTAAATCCAATAGATAAACCGGAAGTTTTACATCCATTTTTAATTCTCCTCTTTTAAAATATAAATCACTTATTTGATAATATGATCCTTTGTTTTTTATATCTTTAATTTTATCCAACGTTAATGTTGGGATTTTATCTTTTAATATTTTAAATACAATATTACAGTCCCCTTTTGCATCAACCAAACTTTGACAAATCAAATGTGCTTCTTTCTCAGAAAATGCATTTTTACTCATATATTTCTTATTATCAATTCTGCGTATATTTCCAAAATTGGAAACCTCATAAGTATTGTGTCGAATATTTCGATATATAATAGGTTTCCATTCTTCGTCTTCATCACTGATCAGCGGTTTGCCCTCTGAATATGCCTTGATATATTCATTGAGCTGTTCCTTTGTTACTGACATAATTATTCCTCCTTTGATTTCTTTACCCACCAATCAGCACACAATAAATCATCCTTCTTAATTGTGGCTACATCAGACCATTTATTCATTATTTGTGAATTAAATCCATGATTACAAATAATTGCATATCCATGCGGAGTCTTTTCTGTACGATATTCGATTGTACCATCCAGTGCTTTTATCTCATCCATCATCTTGTTAAGCTGATCAGGGAATTCTGAATCAAAATCGATCATCCATTTCTTTTCCGCAGCACATTCTTTCCGAGCTGCTATCGCTGCCAACCTACTATTCATCGAACATAAGTTGAAATCCTCTTCATCAATTAAGAAATGGATTAGCTGCTTACGAATAATCGACATATCTCTTTTATTAACTGAGATATACATTCTGCTCATTTCTCCAGCAACGCCATCCTCAGCAAAGTTAATAAATTCTTTCCTATAATGATCGAGTTTTTCTTCAGTGCAGATGAACGATTTTCTACGCTCTTTGAAGTCTGTAACTCCTTTGTTGTCCTTGTTACGTGAAACATATAATATCACATAACAATATTTGGCGTCCGTCGTATCGACTCCCCAGCTTTTGTTACTTGTCATTTAAAATTCCTCCTTCATATATTATAAATAAAAGTTATTAGACAGGGCCCTTAATAGGGCCCCATCATATTATAACTTTATTAAATCTGGTGCCGGATTAACAAATCCATTGGAGTTTGTGAAGTTTGGTTTGCTTGGATTATCATGAATGATATTCTGCTTATCATCATTTCCCCAAACTACTGGAAATGGTTCACCAGTACCTGTAGGTATTACTCCTCTTTTGATATCATTTAAGATATCTTCAAAAGCAGTTGTACCACCATATTCAAGTGCTGGTGACATTTCCTTACAACCATACTTCTCCAACAGATCCAAATTAACCGACGATGTTTCTTTGGCATTATAATAATAAACCATTGAATGCACACTTCCTTCCATTATATTCAATGTAATTATATATGCATTCAAAAATAAAATATTTTAATGATCCAAAATAGGGAAGTTGTATCCAACATCCTTCGGGTTTGCTTTTGCCTTAGAAGCATACTTACCAGCTGCAACAACTGAATCGTATGTCTTAACTGGTTTACCATTATTGCTTGGATTGCTCATGTTACCTCTATCCATCTGCTTTGTGAGTTCGAAGAGTCTGTTGTTAAGCTTCATGCATTCATCAAGGTCAGATGTTAATCCATTAACTAATTTCTGTGCAAACTTCACAACAGTATTCATGTATTTCATACATGGATCATATACGTCTGTTTTGTGAGTGAAGTAAACTGACTGCGGGTTTCTGTCAAGGTTCTTAAGATCTTCACAAACAGTCTTTAACATTTCGAAGTATGATGTAGCAATCTGTAATGCAGCTTCATAAGTATTGTATACGTTTGCCGATGCTTTATTTTTACCCTTACCAATCTTCTGTTTTGAATAACCGAAGAACAATGCTTCGAGTTCCTCTTCATTATTATCTGTAATGATAACCTTTGACTTAGCAATGAGGATACCACGAATTGCATCAACACCATCAGATACTGTTCTGAATGAGATGTGCTGATATTCTGTACCTAAAGCACTACCGACGTCTGCAATTCTCTTTAATGGTATACCACAGTTATCACAGATCTTTTCGGTAACATCAACACAACACTGAAGGTATGAAGCTATACCAGCTCTGTCAACATCCATGATCTTTTCATTGTAAAAGTAAAGTCTTACACCATCAGCGAATAAGCCCTTGATACCATTTGACTTAATCCAATCCCAAGACTTCTGCATTGAAGCAAACATCTTCTTGATGTATGACTTAATCTTTCTGATGAATGCGAGTAATGCATTATAGATCTTCATTACAAGATTCCATAAGAATGTGATTGGGTTGAATGTTTTATCATTCTTGATATTAGAAACAGCTTCCTGGAATATTTCAACTTCAATACCCATGATCTCATTATAAGATTCTTGGATGCTTATTGAAACATCTTCTGGTAAACCGCCTTCAGTCATCTGTTCTAATACCATTGAAGTATTACGGATTACTGAAGCCACATATTCTCTCATCTCAGAAACTTCCTGAGCTGCTTCGATCATATCATCCGGAGTTACAGGCGGTGGCATTAAACCAACTTTATCAACTGCCGTTGTTAATGCAGTTTCTTCATCCATACCCAAAGCAACAAGTTCCTTGTATTCACGCTTTACATCTGGATCTCTTGGGATATACTTTTCCCCAGTAATTACCGATTTAGCATATAAAAGTTGTTCGAGATGGAATCTTTCTTCATCAGCTATATCAGCATATAATCTCTGGAGTGTATCGATTTTTGATGTCTTCGCAGCTGTAGTATACTCTGTTAAAGCAGATGCTTCAGAAGCAACTAACTCATTGAGAGTTGTGATTTCTTTTTCATCATACTGATTGTTTGGACCATCGAAGTTATTGTCTGTACCAAAACCAGTGATGTCATTTGTATCACGTCTCTGGTATAATGGAACATACTTCATTGGACCTTCATCACTACCATCATCTGTTACAGTAACAGATACAGATGCAGCCGCAGGTTTAGATAATGATTCTCTCATCTTTGCGAATTCTTCATTATCATCATCTTCAATATCATTCATATTGTCGGAGAGATCATCCTTTTTGTATTCATCAAAATCACCAGATGTGAATACGTCCTTTGGTTCATCAAATGGAGAATCTGTTATAGGAGCAGAGAAGTCCTTTTTCTCTTCAGGCTTTTCAGCATTATCATCACCCGGCATTGTTTCTGGCATGATTGGTTCATCGGAAATTTCACCATTCTCCGGAATGTCTGCTGGCTTATCCTCCTTTTCAGTATTATCTGAAATGGATTCCATTGGAGGAGCAGGTTCATCAACTTCAGATGGTTTTAAACCCATCTCATCAGAGAGTTCATCTACTAATGAATCTCCACCGCCAGTATTTTCTGTTGGTAATGCAGGAGCTGCGGATTCATCAGCTTCCTGCATCACAACATCATCTTCAATTTCCAGATTAAGAAAATCTGTTGTGAGTGCCATGTTTAACACGTCCTTTCATAATATTATAACTCGGTGTCTTCCTGAGCATGTAAGAATTTACCTAACAATTCAGAAGGTTTTTGCATTCTTGGCAAAGGAATTACAATTGAATCAGGATATCCAGAGTTTGATGGTTGTGGAGCACTACCACCGTTCTTCTGTTTCTGAGCTTCGAGTTTATCAAATTCATCAGCAAGCTGATTCATAGTTGCAACATTACGCTGATATGCTTCTGCATACTCACGATCAAGTATTTCAATCTCTTGACGAATGACTGCCATCTTCTGATTACACTGATTTCTGAAGTAATCTGAATCAGAAGTGTTATGTTGTAACTGAATTCTCTTCAACGCTTTCTTACGAGCATTCTTCTCTCTTTTATAATAAGAAGCAGCTGCTACCAGCTGGTCACGGGCATTAGAATAGTCTTTTAAGACAGCTTCTTGCTCTGGAGACATATTCGGGAATTTGTCCATATAAGCAAGCTCAATAAGACGATATCCATCAACAGTAACTGCTTCTTGAACGGTTTCTGGTCTTTCATATTCCATTATATACATTCTATTGGTTTCATCTTCTTTAGCAATCTTAAATCCCAAAGATGTGTATAACTTAAATGCTCCTTCATTGTCCATAGCAACCTGTAAACGAATCTTATCATATCGAGCCATATCCTGTTTAAGGATAGAAGAACCGATACCTTGACCACGATATTCTGGAATGAGATAGATTTCACCAATATATCTCCATTCACCATTATCAATCATGCATGCAGTGAACATACCAATGGTCTTATCACCATCCATGATCATTAAAGTATCTTTGATAGAGTCGATACAGTCTTGTTTAATTAAAGACTGAACCTTTTCATTATCTTGTAAAGAAGTATCAATTGATTCCATTTCCCACTGATACATGTTATCAGCATCTTCTTCAGTAGCTGGTCTCATATGGATATTCTCATTGGCAAATGTATAATTCTCATTAGTATGATCCCATTCAATATTTTCTCTCTTTAAAGGAATTAAAGATTCTTGAATATCATTGCCTGGGAGACACCTCATCATCTTCCAAAAACATTGAGAATGATTCTTGAACAGATAACTTGATATCGAATTCATCACAGATTGCATCGATCAGTCTTTGAGCAGCAGCAGATAATGCAGCATTATTAAAGATAGAGAATCTTTCACCATGTTTGTAGCCATATGCTTTTACACCTGTACCAGTTGAGACTACATTAACAAAATCTTCTGGATCAGTATTAAGCTTAACAACAAACTTCTCTTCTTTACCAGTTGGATTCTGTACATTTGTTACTGTACAATATTTACCCAGCCTATCAGCAATTGTCTTTCTCAGATTACCAAATCCGATACCAAAAAATGCTTCTTGTACTGTGATGGAATTATCTACTACAAACTGATATTCATCAGAATATACAATCTTCGCATTAGGAATATCTTTAGTTTCCATCTTAACATTCTTAATGTATTCTTTTACGATAGGCAATGTCAATTCTTTAAATTTCTCATTACCTTCTTCAGTGAACCATGATTCATTGCTATCATTATACTTCGGAGGTTTTGGTAACCATTTACCTGCATCTGAATCTAGGAACTCTCGCCATGGCGCAGGAGTTAACCCATTCTTTTGATACATCTCAGCTTTCAATGCTTCATAGATACCTTCACCATTACGTCCGTCAGTGTAACGATATCCTTTGGTGGTATCTTCACCATCTTCTTTGACAGTCTTGATATACTTAGCAAGTTCCTGTTCGAGCTCTTCTTTAGACTTTTCAGATCCAGGCATTACACCATCCGGATCAGCGAGATTACGACCTCTTTGAATAGTTTCGGATTCTTGATATGATTCATTATAGATATCATCTTCATCATCCATATGATCATGAATATCTTCATAATCTTCAGGATCCATTCCTTCGGATTCACGAACAGTAATTGGCTTTGTATACTTATGGAACCATTTAACTTTTGAACCATCTTCATTGAGTATTACACAATTCTTAGATTCAAAGTTTTCAAATGAGAATTTCAAATCAAATCCACGATCACGTGAAATGATTGATACTGCAACACTTGTCTTTGTATCTGATTCTTCTTTGATAGTAATCTTACGGAAACTTGGTTGAGATAATTCAGCCCATACTCTTGCAACCAACAACCAGATCTTTCTACCTAAGCCAGCCAAACCGTATGCGAGTGTTTCATATGTAGCGAAGTATGCATAATACGTATGAACAGATACCGTATCAGATTTATGAATGAATTCGATTGGAACATTCTTCTGGAAGAGATATGTATTAAGGAATGCCATATATGGTATTAATGTGGCACCATATAATGAAGCACGAATAACATCATCACGATACATGTATACATCACAAGATCTCATATGTTCAGGAATATTACTTACCGGAACTCTTAATGTATCGAATGAATCAATCAATTCCGATCCAGTCTCAGCAACTTTCTCAAGTTCATCCTTAGTATTAAACAATTTACTGTAAACACCATCAGATGCCTTATAGGCCGCATGACGATCTAAGTCTTTGATTCGTGAATGACGAACATTACCCGGATTGCAATATCCAATCAACATGTATGGTTCTCTACCATCACTGATATTTTCCAACTGAAGCTTAGCTCTCTTTAAGGCTCCTTTACGCAAACCATGTTGATGTTCGAATATCATAAAGTGATTCCTTAAGTTAACAACTCGCTTTATGTGATAATCTATTGCAGCATCGAGTTTGTGACCAGGTAATGCAGATGATATACTTTCTTGAACAACTTCCTTTTCAAATGGCTTTGTTCTGAAATCTCCACCACGAACATTAACAACCATTTCATGTCGAATCTTCTTTGCGATTGGTATCTCCGGAACATCAATGATCAAGAATTCTTTTTCTGGATTCATCCATTCTTCTTGATAGATCTTATCCTTAAACTTAGAAATATCAATACCATAGATCCATCCAGTATTCTCAAATGATCTTTCAGGAAAATCTGGGATACCTTCAACTATAGTATGGATCTCATCGAATGGTTCTGTATTGTCATCAATATTCCATTCGTCATATGCAAGATTCACACTCTGTCCAGGTGGAATATTATAACGAGAACGATCAACCGTAAAGATACTTGCTATACCCATATAAGGTGTAACAAATAATCTTGGTTTAGATAACTTCAGCATGTTATTACCAAAGTCTTTATATGATCCAAAGTACATCATATCAGAAGGAATATTATTTACCTTGATCAAACCATTCTCATCAACTTCTTGTTCCTGGATTGGTGTTTCTTCTTTATTTATATTACTTTCCATTTCACCAGATCCTTCCTCATTTCGTGCACTCTCACGATACAGTTTGGCTGGTAAAGTTTTCATTGATTCAGTTTGTATCACAACAACGAATGGTTCATTATCATATCTAAAACGAACATGAATCTTTGCAGATCCATGAGTTTCTTGTACAACATCAACACTCTCAAAATCAAATTGACTTTCATCACCACTGAATTGTTCGAGTATAACTTTTGATATATCTTTATATAAAGAATTCCGTTTGAATTCAAATGCTTCATATGTTGCGAAATATGAGTAATAAGTATTCATATAGAATGCTTTTTCATATATCATCTTCATTGGAACATTACCTTTACTATGAATTACTCTATTATCATCAGATAAAGTAATCATACAATCATTCATATGATTTGGAATATGTTCCTGAGAAACTTTCTTATTTGGTAAATCATCAATCAATGCATCTAATGACAATGCAATTTCAGATATTTCCTTAGTGCGTGAGAATGAATTAAAGAATGAAGCATATAATGTTCCATTACCTGCAGCATAAATTACATGCTTTTCGAGATCTTTATATTCGCAACGATTGACATTATCTGGATCCATAAAACCCATGAACATTACTGGTTTTAAATTATTACGAGATAACTGTTTCAATGATTCCTGAACACTACCTGAGTTCAATAAATTGATTGTCATTAAATGATTCATGAAATTCATCGATCCAGATGTAGCTTCTTGTAATAATTTAATCGGATCTTCAAATTCTTGTACAACTTTCTTATCAGCTGCTTTATTTACATTATCCCATCCAGATGTATCAAGCTTATATTCTCGAGCTTCAGCAAGTATTCTACGGGCAACTTTACCCTGATATTTTTCAGGAACACCACGTGGAAACATCTTAGACGCAGCTTGTACATGTGCTTTATCATGTACTGGATACTTTCTTATGGTTTTACCTTTGTCATCTTTATAAACTAAAGCAAACTTAGAGTTATCCAATGATTTACGCTTCTTAGCAGTTAAAGCTTCTTCCATCATAATGACATTACTTAAATCTACCATATTATCTCTCCTTTCATAAAAAAGTTATTTTAAAACGCAAATAAAGCATGGGGCACATGGCCCCATGCCATATCACGTTTTAGCGTTTCCGCCGAATGCAAATGTTAATTAGAAGAACTTACCTGGCTTTGGTGTCATTGCAGGGCCATTGTTCTTGTAGCCGATCTTGTTTGGACCTTCTTCAACTTCGATTGCGAACTGACCGCTCTTGAGTGAGTTGTTGCCAGTTACAATGTTAGCTGGGTCGAAAGCGTTAAACTTTGAATCGAAGAGATCACGGTAGCTTGAGCTGCCTGCGTTGTAAGATTCCTGTACTGGTTCAGCTGTTGAACCGAAGAAGTTCATATCTTTCATATAGATACATCCTTTCTATTATTTTTATTTGTCTTTACCTTGTTTTCCATACATTTCGAGCAACATATTGTTTATGTAAATATTATTTACAGCAATAAGCAATCGATATGTATGTGTATATGAAACAGATGTGAATATCAGTTTTCTGGTTTTCCAGTCCACATAATATCCTTCATCTATTAAACATCTGTTCTGCCTGAGTTTGACACACAGAAAGTTTTCCACCGGCAAGTTATTCTCTAAATGATAATCTATCATATGAGATAATCCATTACCGAATATTTTACTTATGTCAATCTCAGTTTCTCCCCAGTCGAGTTTACAGATTGGCTTTGAAATTATCTTCCATCCATATTGCAATGGGAAGTCTGCATCGTTTACAATATCCGAGAATATTGGAATAGCGATAGCGTTTGGTGGAGGAGTAATAATTCTGTATTCTCCTGGGTTAGGAACTGATAAATCATATAGTCCTATAGTATTAAATTCACATCTCATTGTGAAAGTGATTGGACAATCAGTTTCGACTCGTCCGTCGTGTGATACTCCGGAGTAGCTCAAATCATGAATAGAACACAAAAGAGATGTATTATAATACATATAGAATGCATCCTTATGTCTACCAGATGAGAATCTGTATGACATAGGAAGAACCGCGTTCATGTTCAAGTAGTCCATAAATCTTGCGATACTTCCAGTTTCATCCCGTACAGGTATTCCAGCATATTTAGCTGTTTCCTGTAAGAATCCATCAGGTATAGCCAATTCCAAAGCTGTATCAATATCGAAGAATCCACCATCGGTTGGGATTCGGTTTATCAAATAAGAAGCCCACTTTAATTGTTCAGCGTTACTCTGGAACGATAGCACGAAATCAAAGTTGATAACGACTCTGTTTATCTTACCGCGCCACTCAATTTTCTTCTGATCATCGAAGAACAGAACTTCCATTTCAGAGCGATTCTGAAAACGATTAGACGTGGTACTCCATAATGACGTTGCAAAAGATCCAGCAGCTAGTCTATTATCTAAACCCGACAATGATATACGTGGGTTTACCACGCAGATTGGATATGGCTGTGTTCTGATTTGTTTTGGTGTATGCCTTAATTGCCGATGAGCAATCTGTGTTGATGGCATAGCCGTTTGGAATGTATTATTTGGAAATTGATC
>JAEEGL016003282.1_pt1 | contig 16746 bp, 16 predicted proteins | sample 9134231 | NCBI WGS metagenome assembly JAEEGL01 (sample SAMN16246548, study PRJNA631951) | gut metagenome | biome: gut microbiome; feature: rumen; material: fiber-attached | host: Bos | place: Iran: Karaj | collected 2018-10
AAATGAATTATATGTATCTTTTATTTCTTGTTTTAAGGCATCATTTGATACATCATAAAATAATGTATCTAAATGATTAAATATCATTTCTTTTTTAGTCATATTTTTTCTTTTATTTATGACTTCATTATCTAAAATTGATTTTTGAATTGTAAACCATTTCCTAACATCACTACATGAAGGTATTTTTTCATTATTCTTAATAAATGAATCTATATAATCATATATTATATTATTACATTCAATACATTTATTTAATGTACGTCTTATCTTAGTTTGTTGTTTATTGTTAGGATGAATCATAACTTTATAAGAATACATAAAAAATTACCTCCTTTATAGTTATATTATACCATAAAAGAGGTAGTTTTTAAACTAATTTATAGAGTTTTAGAGTTTTAGAAAAATGTTACTATTTTTATTAATCATTATAAAGATTTTCTATTTTTTGAGAAAATTCATCTATTAATTCTTTTGTTTTATTTTTTCTTTTTCCTTGTATCTTACATGAAAAGACAGTTATCATTTGAACTAAATCTTCAACTAATTCCTGATCTTGATTCTTATCTGTTTTATTTAACACTTCAAATTTTACATTATTTAGTTCTGCAAAATATTCAACAAGCTCAAATCCAAACCTTAACAATCTATCTTTATATAAAACTACTATTAAATCAACTTCTTTTCTATTTATCTTTTCAATTAGTTTTTTTAAGCCTGGCTTTGTATAATTGATACCTGAGCCTATATCAGTTATTATTTCATAATCAGTATATTTAGAATCTAAATATGTTTTTAGATTATTAACTTGTCTTTCTAAATCATCTGATTGTTTTTTTGATGATACTCTTGCATAACCTATAACATTTAAATTCTTTTTTGTTTTTCTTTCTTGAGTATAAGATAAAATAGAATCCTCTGAATAATACCTATAACCATTTGATTTAACATAAGCTGGTTTTAATTTTCCTTCTTTATCCCAATTTCTAAGTGTTTGAGCTGTAACTCCTAATATTTGTGTAACTGTTTTTGATGAATAATATTTCATAAATAAAAAACTCCTAATTCAATAATATATTATAAATATATCACAAATTAGAAGTTTTATATAGTTTTATAGGTTTAATTATACTGTTTCATAACCTTATTTTTCAATTGGCCAAACATTACCAAAGATTTTATCATATTCATCATATATATCATCAAATTCATGAATTTTTAAAAATGAATGTACCTTTTTAATATTCCATTGCTTAATGTTATAAACATAAAAATATGGAAAATATTGAATTCCTTTACAAAAATGCTTAATAACTGTTTTATCATTAGGACGTCTTTGTTCATTGAAGCGTCTATCTAAATATAACCTTCTTGTTGTTGAATGATATAGAGCTGATTGATCTGCAAAATAATATTTTTTCTTCATTAATAAATCAATCGCATTTTCAAATACCTTATTTTCTTTACATAAAGGCATATTTATATATAAAACACCTGAATTAAAATAATCCTTTTTAATCCAGAATTTACCCATATAATCTAAAACAACTCCAAATTCATAATTGTCTAAATTAATTTTTTCAAATTCTTCTAATGAATTATTAGCTAAGGTATCACAATCTAAATAAATTAATCTTTCACAATCAATATATTTATAACAGAATAATCTAATTAATGATGCAGGAGAATAAACAGGATTTTGATTTGGAGTATTTTTAAATACCTTCTCCATTTCTTCTGTAACATCATAATATGAAAAAACAGATTCTGGAGATATTTTTAATATTTCATTTTTTAAAATATTAAAGTTTTCTTCACTTATTTTTTCTATGTGTCTTTTCCAATCAATACCAATAGTCATTATATGAAAATGAACCGGAGCCTTTGTTCTTTTAACAATAGATAAAATACATAAGCTCATGCCCTTTAATACATTATTATCCCCTGTTAATAATACATTGATCATTTTTCTTCTTCCTCTTCTTTAAAATAATCATAAAAATAACATACATAATAAAGCTTAAAATCATTAATAAATAATAAGTTAAAAATCTCCAGCAAACCATACCTGTTAAAGCTTTAGATTGAGTTACACCAGCAAAGGTTGCAAAAATAGTTGTAAAGGCAAATTCGATACCACCCATACCACCTGGTGTTGGAACCCATACCATTGTAGTTATGGCAAATGATGATGCTAGCATTATAAATGGTAATTCAACAAATGGAACATTTAAATCCATAGCCTTTAAAATATAAAAAGGTGTTGCATAATAAAATACTAGTGATATACCTCTTAATAAAATAGCACCTACAAAGCTCCATTTATGTGAAATAATTTGTTTAAATGCTGCTTGAGCATTATCACAATATTTTTCAAATGCTGGAATACCCTTTTCAATATATTTACCTATATATTTTATTTTACTTAATCCTCTCAAACATTTAGTAAAGAAATTAGTTAATTTTTTAGAAGTCGCCATTAAAATAATAAAGAATAAAGTAAATAAATTCATGACAAATCCTAAAATAATCATCCAACGAGTTGCATCAGTAAAATTAACAGAAAATCTTCCATAATAGAAAAGGGATGCAACAGCGAAAATATTAGTTGCGATTAAAAAGGCAATAAAATTAGCCATTATAATTCCTGTTGATTCAGCTGCATTAACACCATCTTGATAATATAAGACACCTTGAATAGGCTGTCCACCTGATGAAAAAGGTGTTATAGCATTAAAGAAATGCTCTGAACCACCAATTAAATAGCTATCAATAAATTTAGCTTTAGTTTTATTAACCTTTGCTATTAAGCATAAAGATAAAGGCCATAAAGCTAAATATAATACAATGCATAAACCTGCCCAACCAAGATATGATGCATTTAAATTTTTCATTTCATCAATGGTTGCATTAAAATCATTTAAATTAAATATAACAACGAAAACAATAATAGATATAAGTATTACTAAAAAGACAAGTCCAATTGTCTTTTTTCTATTTACTGGTTTAGTTTCTTTTTCTTTTGATTCTAAATCTATATCTTCTTCAATAGATTGAACTTGATTTTCTTCCATTTAAATTCCCTACTTCTTAAAATAATCTAATAACGAAGCTACCTTATCATAATAGCTAACTATAAACCCTTGCTTTGTTTTTGGTAAAAAAATAACCAAAGGAAACATATGATGTAATATTATATCCTTTTCTACCTTAGTTAAAGGACCATAATCTCTTTCTGCATTCTTATATGAAAATTTAGGATGCCTAAAGCCATGAAGCCTATGACCTTCACCCTTATTATGCCAATCATATAAATAATAATCATGTAAAAGAGCACCTTTAACTATTTCGTATGTATCATATTTTCTTTTTTTCTTCATACAATGCTTATAAACTAAATAAGCAACCTTTAAAGAATGATAATATGTACTTTTTCCTCCATGATGATTACATTTTTTCATGGATTTATATTTTTCAGTACTAACAATAGATTTAATTAGATTTTTAAAATCTAATAATTCCATTAAATCACCTTAATTCTTAAATGCTTTTACATATTCTATAAATTCTTTACAGATATCTATAGTAGTTGTAAATGATGTAACTAATCTAATAGTTAATTCATCATCGTTTATTTTATTCCAAACCTCAAAATCATATTCTTTATTAATATAATCCTTTAATTCATTTGAAACAATAACAAATATTTGATTTGTTGTAGAATTTGAATAAAATTTATATCCTAAATTAGTTAATTCTTTAGTTAAATAATTAGCACAATCATTTTCTAGCTTACCAATTTCTTTATATAAATTTCCTTCCATTAAAACCTCATAAGGAATTGCTGCAACAAATCCTTTAGCAAGCATAGCGCCACTATGCTTAATTGAATATTGGAATTCTTTAGCTAAATCCTTATTATTAATAACAACTGCTTCTCCAATATAAGAACCATTTTTAGTTCCACCAATATAAAATACATCAGTATATTTAGCATAATCAGGATAATCTATATCAGATGCTGCTAAGGCAGATGCTAATCTAGCGCCATCTAAAAATAAATATAAATCATTATCATGTGCACATTTATATAAAGCCTTTAATTCACTCAAATTATAAACAGAACCAATTTCAGTTGTATTAGAAATATAAATCATTTTAGGCTTTACCATATGATAATCAGTATGATTATTTAATATTTCTTCAACCATAAAAGGCTTTAATTTACCATCTTCTGATTTATAAGTTAATACCTTATGGCCTCTTCCTTCTATAGCCCCTGTTTCGTGAACATTGATATGACCTGTTTCACAGGCTATAACAGCCTCATATGGCTTTAATATATGAGATATTACAGTCATATTAGTTTGAGTACCACCAACTAAAAAATAAACATCAGATTTATTTTTAATTTTTTCTTGGATCATTCTTTTGGCATTTAAAGTATGAAAATCTTCTCCATATCCAACATTTTGTTCATTTTGGCATTCAATTAATTTTTCTAATACCTTCTTATGACAAATACTAGAATAATCATTTCTAAAACTATATTTCATTTTTAATTCCTCCAAAAAAACTCTCTCGATTTAATATAACATTTATTTTAGCTAAAATAAATATGGAAGTTTCCTCATTTGTTCAAAAATTATAGTTCTTACTCTATTTCTTTCTTCTTTTGAATATATTAAAGCTTCATTTGAAGTTAAAAATTAGGATCAGCATACATTTTTTCATACCTATCCCGTCTTCAATCGTATATTGTCACATTTTTTTCGGTAAGACAATACAATTTTATCACATTTTTTTCGGTTTAAATTAAAAAGAGGCCGAATTTAACGGCCTAATAAATTATATTTTTTCTATATCATCTATATAATAAAATCCATCATAATATTTAAATGATATTTTTAATTTTATTATATTTGAAGAATTAGTTTTAAAACTATAAACACCAATAAAATCATTATTTTTAAAATCATTTAATATATTTTCAATGCATGATGAATCTATTTTGTTTAAGCATTTATTTTTATAATCCCAATCCTCATATCCTAAATGTGATGAAAACATTCCTTCATTTTTAACAATATTAACATTATTATCTACATAGATAATACATTTATTTATTTTATTTAATGCATCTGGAATAGTTATTCCTTTTGGAAAAAAGATTCTATCATATTTATTATAATCATTATCATTATTAATTAAATAAATTAAGATATCATATGCCTTATCATCATTATCCTTTAATATTCTTATGAAATATTTATTATCTTTTAATTTAATAAAAGCTTTAAACTCTTTATGCTTTTCGCCTATTTCTATTTTTAATTCCTTTAATATTTCATAATTATCATATAATTTATTTTCTCTTAATTTATCAATTTCAAATCCTGCAAAGCTAGATTTATCTGAAGAATAAAATAAATTTCTAAAGGCTTTTATATCTAGATTCTTATTCTTAACAAATAGCATATCTAATATATTTTTCATATGTACTCCAAAATATAATATCGTTAATTAGATATTACATTATCTTTAATAAGAAAACAATGACAATTATTCTTTAATTCTGGTTTTTTTAACATTAGTTATTAAAGCAAATGTAGAACACATAATAGTTGGAATAAAAATAGATGCATACATTGCAAAATAAGTTGTCCAAATAGCATTTATTTCACCTAAAAATTGAGTATTAGCATTAATTGCTGAATATACAGAAAATAATAATGAAACAACTATTATTAAAATTGAAAGTGAAAAACTATAATTATCATCATCAAGCTTTAATAAATATCCAAATAGAAAAGCTAATAAAACAGCTAAAGCAGCTATTTGAAACGCATTTCTACCTGGTAGAATAATATTAATCAAAATAGCTATTAAAAATGGTATAACAGCTAATTTATAATATAAATCATCCTTCTTATAACCAAATATCGAATATAGCATAATTGATATAATTGATAACGTTATAAAAATATATGATGTAATCATCCATCCACCTAATTTATTTATTATTACAAATACCAACAAATATATAGATGTTATAAATAATATAATTATTAAAAGCATTTGAATAAAAAGCATAATAGCTTTTGGTTTTTCTAAACCAAATTTTTCTTTTGTATTCATAAATTAATCTCCTCTTTTTTCACAAACCTATATTTAAACATATACACCAAATATATGATAAATATTGCTAATGATAATAATATACCTACAATATAAGCTATATTCATTGGTATAAAATGACCTAAAGCTATATTTGGCTCTCCTAATATATATGTTATTGTTACAGTTGTCATAAATGCTGCAGGAATACCGGTTATTAAAGAACCTAGCTTATATTTAGATTCTTTTATTAAATATATTGTAGATATCCATAAAGCAAAGGCCGCAATTACTTGGTTCGACCAAGCAAACCAATGCCACAATATATTGAAATTAGCTGCATCCTTAAAATTCCAAATACTTAATAAAATAATAATTAAGAATAAAGGTAAGGTTATAATAAGTCTATTTTTTAATTTCTTTTGATTAAAATTAAAAGCTTCTGAAATAATTAATCTACAGCTTCTTAAGGCAGTATCTCCACTTGTAATAGGACATATTACAACACCAACAATTGCTAAAACTGTTCCGATTGGACCTAAAATAGCTTTAGACATATTCTTAACAGAAATAGAATTACCTCCACCTATCTTCATTAATTCCATAAAGCCTTCTTTAGTATCTGTATGGAAAAATGCCATTGCTGCTGCAGCCCATATTAAAGCAATTATTCCTTCAGCAACCATCGCACCATAAAATATTTGTCTTCCTTCTTTTTCTGATTTAATACATTTAGCAACAATAGGTGATTGAGTTGCATGGAATCCACTTACAGCTCCACACGCAACAGTTGTAAACATAAAAGGCCACCAAGGTAAATCACCATGTAGGCTTGAATAATCTTTAAAATGTCCAATTAATTCAAGCATTGGATATGTATTTGGTTGAAACATAACTCCACCAATTACAGCAACTGCCATAATTATTAAAATAATACCAAATATTGGATATGCCTTTCCTATTATTTTATCGATTGGTACAATCGCACTTAATAAATAATATAATAAAATTATTATCATCCAAATCCATGCTTTAACATTTCCATCTGTTAATTCTGCTAATAATGTAGATGGAGAAACAACAAATACAGCTGTTACTAAAATTAATAAAATAACTGAAAATATTCTTAAGAATAATTTAATAATTTTTCCACCATATCTACCAGATATTTGAGCCATTGAGTCTCCATTATTTCTAGATGAAATCATTCCTGAATAATAATCATGAACAGCTCCACCTAAAATACAGCCTAAAACTATCCAAACAAAAACAATAGGACCAAATAAAGCTCCACTAATAGCTCCAAAGATTGGACCAGTACCAGCTATATTTAACAATTCAATTAAAAAAGCTTTCCATTTTTTTAATGGAGTAATATCCACTCCATCAGGATGATCAATTGCAGGTGTTTTTCTTTCATCAGCGCCAAATATTTTTTCTGAAAATCTAGAATAAAAAATATATCCTACAATTAATAAAATTAAGCAAATAAAAAATGTCCACATATATAAAACTCCCATTTAATAAATAAATAGAAATTTAATTGTTAATAGTTTCTTTTTTCGAAAAAATTATACCACAAAAAAAGAAGCAATGCAAAAGCACTGCCTCCGTTATCTGTTTTCTGGTTTATAACCAGGTTTAACATATAGCTTATCCATATTTGGTTTAATTTCTTTATCCCAAACCTTAGATGCCCAATCAGCTTTTTCTATTTCATTAATTTCTAATGAAACATGTGAAATATCACATCCCATTATTTCTGATACTACTTTAGCAACCTCTTCTGCACATCTTTTCTTTTGGTCCTCTGTTCTTCCTGGATAACATTTAATATTAATATGTGGCATACTTCTTTCCTTCCTTTCTTTTTTATATATTATTAATCCACAAACGGATTATAATATCTAATTCTTTTTTCTGTTTTTTTATTATATTCTATAGCTTCCTTAGGGCATCTATGTAAACATGATAAGCAACAAGCACAAATATTATTATTCCATTTTGGCTTATTATTTATAATTTCTATACAATTCATAGGACATAGTTTTTCACATAGGCCACAGCCTATACAAGAATCTTTAACATAAAAATGTTTAGTTTTCTTTTGAGTTGGAACAAAAAATTTATCAATTAAAAATTTTATGATAAAATTTAATTTTTTATCAGTTTTTATAATTTCATTTTTCTTTTTTAAATCTACTATTATTTGATTTAAAAAGATATTTGCATTATTTAAATCATTTTTCTTTTCTTCATCACTTAAAGGTTTAAACCATGGTATAGAATTATCAACCATTTTTAATGAATAGAAAGAGTTTAATTTAAGCTTTTTATTTTTTAATATTTTATTTAAGGTAACATAAGATGATCCTGTTTTTTCTCCACAAGTAATTACAGAAAATATGAATGTATCAGACTTTAAATTTTTAATTTCAACATTTTTTAAATAATCTTTTATAACATAAGGAATATCATAATCATATGTTGGAAAAACAAATCCCAAATAATCATCTTTTTCATTATCTAAATAATCATTTAAAGATATTATTTTAATATTTAATTCATGTCCAATTTTAATTGATGCATATTTAGTATTACCAGTGCCAGAAAAATAAAAAATCATAATTAAATCACCTATTAATATCATTATATAATAAGAGAAAAAAAGAAAAAAGTGTCAATTGACACTTTTTAACTATTCAAATTCAATTGTTGCAGGTGGTTTAGATGTACAATCTAAAAGTACTCTATTTACACCTCTAACCTCATTAACAATTCTTCTTGAAATTATATCAATAACATCATATGGAATTCTTGCCCAGTCTGCTGTCATGAAATCAGATGTTTGAACTGCACGAAGTGCTATTGCATAATCATATGTTCTAAAATCACCCATTACACCAACAGATTGCATATTTGTTAAGGCTGCAAAATATTGGCCTAAATTGCATGATTTATCAACTCCAGCTTTTGCAATTTCTTCACGGTAAATTGCATCTGCTTCTTGAACAATTTTAACCTTTTCAGCTGTTACTTCACCAATAATTCTAATTCCTAAGCCTGGACCTGGGAATGGTTGACGATAAACTAAATAATCAGGAATGCCTAATTCTAAGCCTACCTTTCTAACTTCATCCTTAAATAATAATCTTAAAGGTTCAACAATTTCTTTAAAATTAACAACTGAAGGTAATCCACCAACATTATGATGTGATTTAATTGTTGCTGATTTACCAAGTCCTGATTCAATAACATCAGGATAAATTGTTCCTTGAACTAAATAATCTACAGCACCAATCTTCTTAGCTTCTTCTTCGAATACTCTAATAAATTCAGCACCAATAATTTTTCTTTTTTGTTCAGGCTCTGTAACACCTTTTAATTTTTCATAGAATCTTTCTTGAGCGTTTACTCTAATGAAATTAAGCTTATAAGGTCCTTTAGGTCCAAATACAGCTTCAACCTCATCACCTTCATTTTTTCTTAAAAGACCATGGTCAACAAATACACATGTTAATTGTGTACCAATAGCTTTTGAAAGTAATACCGCAGCAACACTTGAATCAACGCCACCAGATAAAGCACACAATACCTTACCATTTCCTATTTTTTCCTTTAATTGTGCGATTGTTGTTTTTGCAAAATCTGCCATTTTCCAATCACCAGAGCAGCCACATACATCAAGCACGAAAGATGATAACATCTTCATACCTTCTTCAGTATGCATTACTTCAGGATGATATTGGAAAGCATAAATTTTCTTTTCTTCATTTTCCATTGCAGCAACAGGACAGTTTTTAGATGATGCTGTAATTTTAAAGCCAGCAGGTACCTTAGAAACATAATCAGTATGGCTCATCCATACTTGAGTATTTTCCTTTACATCCTTAAATACCTTTGAATTCTTATCGGCTTTGATAATAATTTTTCCATATTCGCTTGTTGGAGCTGTTTTAACTTCTCCACCTAAAAGATGGGCAATTGTTTGACAGCCATAACAAATACCTAAAACAGGAATTCCTAATTCAAATAAGGCTTTATCAACAAGTGGAGCATCTTTGCCAAATACTGAATTAGGTCCACCTGTAAATATAATTCCTTTAGGATTAAATTCTTTTATTTTTTCAATTGGCATATTGTATGGATGAACTTCACAATAAACATTACATTCTCTTACACGTCTTGCGATTAATTGATTGTATTGTCCACCAAAATCTAATACCAATACCTTTTCGTTTTGCATAAATTACCTCCTATTTTAGACCTAGTCTATTAAAGATATAATCTACATTTTTTAAATAATAATCTAATGTAAAGCATGAATCAATTTCATCATTTGTTAAAACTGATGTAATTGTTGAATCCTGCTTTAATAAATCTCTATAATGTGTTTTAGTTTCTAAAGCCTTCATAGCGATAGGTTGAACTGTATCATATGCTTTTTCTCTTACGAAGCCCTTTTCAATTAATTTATATAATACTCTTTGGGCAAAAATTACACCGTGAGTTAAATTAATATCTTCAATCATCTTTTCAGGGAATACAGTTAAATTTTGTAAAATACCCTTAAATCTATTAAGCATATAATCTAATAATTCAGTAGCATCAGGTAAAATAATTCTTTCTGTTGCTGAATGAGAAATATCTCTTTCGTGCCATAATGCGATATTTTCAAAGAAAGTATCCATATAGCCTCTCATTACTCTTGCACAGCCACAAATATTTTCTGATGAAATAGGATTTCTCTTATGAGGCATTGCTGAAGAGCCCTTTTGTCCTTTATTAAAGAATTCTTCTGTTTCTTTAACCTCTTGGCGGCTTAGGTTTCTAACCTCTAATGCCATCTTTTCTAATTCTGATGCAATTAAAGCAAGTGCGCTCATATAATGAGCATGTCTATCACGTTGTAAAACCTGAGTTGAAATTTTTGCATAATCAATTCCTAAATCTTTACAAACAAATTCTTCAATTTGTGGTGGAATGTTTGCAAAATTACCAACAGCACCAGATAATTTTCCTACTTCAACTTCCTTACATGCATATTCAAATCTTTCTAAGCAACGAGTCATATCTGAATACCATAAAGCCCATTTTAAGCCGAATGATGTAATATCTGCATGCATACCATGAGTTCTACCAATGCATGGTGTCATTTTAAATTCTAATGCTCTTTTTTTAATAACATCCATAATTTGATGGATATCATCTCTTAAAATATTATTAGCTTCCTTTAATAAATAACCATTTGCTGTATCAACAACATCTGTTGATGTTAAACCATAGTGAATCCATTTTTTCTCATCACCTAATGATTCACCAACACATCTTGTGAAGGCAACAACATCATGCTTTGTCACCTCTTCAATTTCTTTAATTCTATCTACAGTAAACGTCGCTTTATCAAGCTTAGGTAAATCTTCCTTTGGAACAACTCCAAGTTCACTCCAAGCCTTAGCGTTAGATATTTCTACTTTTAAATATGCGTTAAATTTGCTTTCTTCTGTCCAAATATCACGCATAATTTTTCTGGAATATCTTTCAATCATTATTAATCCTTTCTATGCTTAATAAAGCATTCAATTGTATTTTCTAATAAACAAGTTATTGTCATAGGTCCAATTCCACCAGGAACCTTTGTAATATAAGATGCCTTTGGCTCAACATTATCAAAATCTACATCTCCACAAAGCTTTCCAGTATCTAAATTTCTATTAACACCTACATCAATTACAACAGCGCCTTCTTTTACCATATCTTCTTTTACAAAAAGTGGTTTTCCTACTGCAGCAATTAAAATATCAGCTTCTTTAGTAACAGATGCTAAATCAGTTGTTTTAGAATGAGCAATTGTTACTGTTGCGTTTCTATCTAACAATAATTTCGCAACAGGTTGACCTACAATATTAGATCTACCTATAACAACAACTCTTTTTCCTGCAATTTCAATGTTTTTAGAATCTAAAACCTCAACAATACCCTTTGGTGTACAAGGAATTATTCCATCTTCCTTTAAATATAGGCTTGCTACATTTTCAGGATGGAATCCATCTACATCCTTAGATGGCTTAATGCCATTTATAACCTTAGATGAATTAATGTGCTTTGGAAGTGGAAGCTGAACTAAGATTCCATCAACATTGTCATCATTATTTAATTCATCAATTATATTTAATAATTCTTCTTCAGTAATATCCTTAGGCTTTCTGATTGTTGTATTTCCAATACCAATTTCAATACAAGCCTGTTCCTTACCTTTAACATATGATGCTGAAGCTGGATCATCTCCAACTAAAATTACAGCTAAATTAGGCTTTCTGCCATATTTTTTCTCAAGCTCTAAAACCTCATTTTTCATGTAATCTCTTTTTTGTTGACTTAATTTTTTTCCACTAATAACTATAGCCATATTAATTCCACCTATTATTCTTATTTTTTATATGCTTTAGCTCCAATATCTGTTCTATGATATAAATTATCACATTTGATTGTATCTACAAGCATATTTGCTAATCTATTTGCTTCTTCAAGTGTATCACCACTTTGAACTGCAAACAAGACTCTTCCGCCATTTGTTACTAAATTTCCTTCATCATCGAACTTAGTACCCATATGATAAATATGCTCCTGCATACCATTTTCAATCTTAAAGCCCTTAGCATAGCTTCCAGGATAACCCTTTGAAGCTAAAACAATTCCAATTGTGAATTTATTATCCCAAGTTAATAAAGGTGCTTTTCCATCGATAACTGCATTAAATGCATCAAAAATATCTGATGTTAAACGAGGAAGTACAACCTCAGTTTCAGGATCGCCAAAACGAGCATTGAATTCAATAACCTTTATACCCTTTTTAGTTTTCATTAATCCACCATATAAAACACCTGTGAAAGGATGACCCTCTCTAACTAATGCTTTAGCTGTTGGAATCATTATTTTATTTAAGGCATATTCATAATCATCCTTTGTAATAAAAGGAAGTGGTGAATAAGCACCCATACCACCTGTATTTGGACCTTCATCATTATCATAAGCTCTCTTATGATCTTGAGCCATTTCAAGTGGATAAACCTTATCCTTATCTACTAAGCACATAAATGAAAATTCAGGTCCATCAAGGTATTCTTCTACAACTACCTTACCTTCACCAAATTTAACATTTAATAGCATATCCTTTAGCGCATTATCTGCTTCTTCTTTAGTAAATGCTACAACAACACCCTTACCAGCAGCTAAGCCATCAAATTTAATAACTGTAGGAAGTGGTGATAAATCAATATATGCCTTTGCTTCCTTATAATCATTAAATACCTTATATCTTGCTGTAGGAATATTATATTTTTGCATTAAATCCTTAGCAAATTCCTTACTAGATTCAATTTGAGCTGCATCCTTTTTAGGACCAAACACCTTTATTCCTTCTTCTTGTAATTTATCAACAATACCTAAAGCTAATGATGCTTCAGGACCAATTACAACTAAATCGATTTTTTCGGCCTTTGCAAAAGCAACAATGTTTTCAACATCTGTATCCTTAATATTAACACAAACTGCAAGCTTTGAAATACCAGCATTACCAGGTGCTGCATAAATTTCATCTACCTTGCTTGATTTAGATAGCGCGTGAACAATTGCATGTTCTCTTCCGCCACCACCGACAACTAAAACCTTTGCCATAAATTAACTCCTTTAAAATTAGTGCTTAAAATGACGCATACCTGTAAATGCCATAGGTACGTTCTTTTCATTTGCTAAATCAATAGAATCTTGATCCTTTTTAGAACCACCAGGTTGAACTACAGCAACAACACCGTTTGCAATACCATATTCTAATGTATCTGCAAATGGGAAGAAGGCATCAGATGCCAAAACTAAACCATCCTTAACACCTCTTGAATGTGCTTCTTCAATAGCAATCTTTGCAGCACCAACTCTATTCATTTGACCTGCACCAACACCGCATGTTGTACCATTTTTAACAACAACGATAGCATTTGATTTAACATGCTTAACAATCTTCCAACCAAAGTCCATATCAGCTAATTGCTCCTTAGTTGGCTTAACATTTGTTACTGTCATTTCATTTGTTACTGTTAAAGTAGTTGTATCTTGATCTTGAACAAGTAATCCACCATTTACTGTAACATATTGAGATTGGCTTGGATAATCACCTAATTTAAATTCAATAATTCTTAGATCTGGTCTCTTTGCGAAAGCCTTTAAAGCTCCCTCAGTAAAGCCTGGTGCTAGGATAACCTCTAAGAAAATTGATTTACCCTTCTCACCATGATCAAATTTAATTAAATTAGCAGCTTCTTCATCAATTATTTGGTTTGTTGCTACAATACCACCAAAAATTGATACAGGATCTGATTCATAAGCCTTAAGCCATGCTTCCTTTAAATCCTTACCAACTGCTGCTCCACATGGGTTCATATGCTTTAAGCCCATTGCGAATGGAACATTACCAAATTCTCTAACAATATTTAAAGCAGCATTAGCATCTTGAATATTGTTATATGATAATTCCTTACCTTGAATTTGCTTAGCATTAGCTAGTGAATAGCTTAAATTCTTATCTGTTGCAAAGAATTTAGCTTTTTGATGTGGGTTTTCACCATATCTTAATGATTGAACTAAATCAGCTTCAATGAATAATTTTTCATTTAATCCTGCTTTTTCTCTCATATATTTAGCAATCATAGTATCATATTCTGCAGTTAATGTATAAACCTTTGCTGCAAGCTTTAATCTTGTTTCATATGTAGTATCACCAAATTCTTTGATTTCATTTAATACTAAATCATAATCATTAATATCAGATACTACTGTAACAAATTTATGATTCTTAGCAGCAGATCTTAGCATTGATGGTCCACCGATATCAATATTTTCAACTGCATCATCAAATGAAGCACCTGATTCAATTGTCTTTTTAAAAGCATATAAATTTACACATACTAAATCAATGTATTCAATATTGTGTTCCTTAACTTGAGCAACATGAGATTCCTTATCTCTTACTGCAAGTAAACCACCATGAACCATTGGATGTAATGTTTTAACACGACCATCTAATATTTCAGGGAATCCTGTAACATCAGAAATATCAATTGCCTTAACACCACCAGCAATTAAAACCTTTTTAGTACCACCAGTTGAAACAATTTCATATCCTAGGCTTTCTAGACCCTTACAAAATTCTACAACACCAGTTTTATCAGTAACACTAACTAACGCTCTTTTCATTTTATTTCTCCTCACACAATTTCTTTAATACTTTTGGATATAAAACATGCTCTATAGCATGAATCTTTTCTTCCACATCATCAATTGAATCCTCAGGATCAATATGGAATGCTTCCTGATCAATAATTTTTCCTGAGTCCACACCACTATCTACATAATGAACTGTAACACCGAATACCTTAACACCATAATTATAAGCATCTAGGATACCGTGTGCTCCTTTAAATGATGGAAGCAATGCTGGATGAATATTAATTATTCTTCCTTCATATGATGAAAGTAGTGTCTTACCACATATTCTCATATAACCAGCAAGACAAATAATATCTATTTTTAATTCATCAAGCTTTTTAACAATCATAGCCTCATAATCACTTTTCTTTTCATAATCCTTAGGATTAAATATTAAAGTTTCCACATTGTGATTTAAAGCTCTTTTTATAACATATGCATTTGGATTATCTGTAACCATTAATAAAAGATTAGCTTTTATTTTTTTCTTTTCAATTTGTTCAGCTAATGCTTCAAAATTAGTTCCAGAACCAGATGCAAAAATTGCAACATTCTTCATTATTTAATAACTACCTTACCACTATCTGTAATTTTTCCGATTACATAAGCTTTATCGCCATGCTTAGCTAAAATATCAATAACCTTTTTAGCATCTACTTCATCCTCTACAGCGATTACCATACCAATACCCATATTGTAAATGTTGAACATTTCCCTATGATCAACCTTACCATATTTTTCTAAGAACTTAAATACAGGTAAAATTGGCCAAGATCCTTCTTTAATATCAAGACCCATACCATCACTTAAGATTCTTGGAATATTTTCATCGAAGCCACCACCAGTAATGTGAGCAACACCGTGAACATCTACATTTTTAATAACATCTAAAACTTGCTTACAATAAATTCTTGTTGGAGTTAATAAAACTTCTCCTACTACTCCTCCAAGCTCTTCTGAATAAGAATGAAGATCAATATTGTTATCAGCAATAATTTTTCTTACCAAAGAAAAACCATTTGAATGAGCACCAGTTGATGCAATACCAACTAATGTATCTCCAACCTTAACTTTAGAATCATCAATTAATTTTGATTTTTCAACAACACCAACTGCAAAACCTGCAATATCATATTCACCATCAGAATACATACCAGGCATTTCAGCTGTTTCTCCACCGATTAATGCACAGCCTGCTTGAACACATCCATCAGCAATACCTGATACAATCTTTTCAAGCTTTTCAGGAATTGCATGGCCTAATGCAACATAATCTAAGAAATAAAGTGGTTCAGCACCTTGAGCTAATACATCATTAACACACATAGCAACTGCATCAATACCAATAGTATCATGCTTATCCATTTC
>JAEEGL016946379.1_pt1 | contig 16746 bp, 18 predicted proteins | sample 9134231 | NCBI WGS metagenome assembly JAEEGL01 (sample SAMN16246548, study PRJNA631951) | gut metagenome | biome: gut microbiome; feature: rumen; material: fiber-attached | host: Bos | place: Iran: Karaj | collected 2018-10
ACAAAAAAAGAAACGTAATTACGTCTCTTATTCATATGGTATAAGTGCATCTAATAATGTATTTATAACACTTATTAATCTAGTAAGACTTCTTAGGCTTTCTACTTCCATGCATTTCTTAATATCTGTTTTTTCATCTTTATCAATTAAACCATTAGAACTTAAGTTCTTAACTATCTTAGGAATATTGTTTTTATAAACATTAATTAAATATAGATCATATAAAGTAACTACAGTAATTAAAGCAATACCAATAACACTAAAAGTAAACTCATTTAAAAGTGTTCCCATAATTATCATAATGTATGAAAGAACAACCATATAGAATACAAGCTTAGAAAGTTTATCTCTATTCTTATATACACTACTATTCTTCTTATCTATAGCTTCATATGATTTTAAAGCAGAAACTGCTATTGCATATAAACTACTTTCATCAAAAGAATACTCATCTAATTTAATAGTATCTCTTAAACTATTATATTCACTATTACCTTTAGTAAGAAGTATATATGTTCTTGAATCTTTATCTAACATTTCATGAGCTAACTCACATCCTGTTAATTCTCTTTTATTATTTTTAAGTATATAGTTTTTTTGAACAAAATAAATATAAACCTTAATAACTAAAGAAATAATAAATAATATAATAAATAAAGCTAAGAATATCATATGTACACCTCTTATTTTATTATTCTATATACAGTACCTTCTCTACTATCAATAAGTTCAATGCCTTTACTTAATAGATCATCTCTTATTGAATCAGCTAAAGCGAAATCTTTATTCTTTTTAGCTTGTGCTCTTTTTTCAATTAAAGTTTTTATTTCAGCATCGTTTTCTGATAATTCTTCTTCATGAATTAAATCTAAACTAAATACTGTATCAAAATTCTTAATTAATTCTAATTTAGTATTACCATTAACTGAATCATCTTTTAATAAATCAAATAATACAGTTAATGCATTCGCAGTATTTAAATCATTTTCAAGTTCAGCTTTGAAAAGTGAATTATATTTATCAAATGAAGTTTGATCTAATTCTCCATCTTTACTAAGATTACTTATTTTATTTCTTAGTTTCTTTAAAAGGTTCTCATTTTGACTTAAAGAATCATAAGTAAATAATAATTGTTTTCTATAATGACTATTTAAAACCATTAATCTATAACCTAGTGGATCATAACCTTGTTCAATAAGTTTAGAAACAGTTAAGATATCACCCTTAGATTTACTCATCTTACCTTCATCAGTTAATAGGTGTTCATTATGGAACCAATAATTACACCATTTATGTCCTAAGTAAGCTTCACTTTGTGCAATCTCATTTGTATGATGAGGGAATATATTATCTACTCCACCACCATGAATATCTAAATGTTCACCTAAGTATTTAATTGAAATACCAGAACATTCAATATGCCATCCAGGATATCCAACTCCCCAAGGAGAATCCCAAGTTAATTCATGATTTTCAAATTTAGAAGTTGTGAACCATAAAGCAAAGTCAGCTTGATTTCTTTTAGCTGCATCTTCTTCAACACCTTCTCTAGCTCCAACAACCATATCATCAATCTTATGATTTGTTAAAACATAATAATCATCTAGTTTTGAAATATCAAAATAAATATTACCACCTGATTGATATGCATAACCTTCATCTAATAGTTTTTCAATCATTTTAATATACATATCAATGTTTTCAGTAGCTGGACTAATTATTTCAGGTTTCTTACAATTAACTGCTTCAAAATCTTTAAAGAACTCTTTAGTGTAGAAATCTGCAATTTCCATAGCTTTCTTATGTTCTCTTTTAGCAGCAGCTAACATTTTATCTTCACCAGAATCACTATCACTAGATAAATGACCTACATCTGTAATATTCATAGCACGAGTAACATCATATCCTAAATATCTTAAAGTCTTATCTAAAATATCATGTCCTATATAATTTCTAATATTACCAATGTGAGCATAATGATATACTGTAGGCCCACATGTATAGAATTTAACTTTTCCTTCTTCATTAGGAATAAATTCTTCAACTTGTCTTGTTAATGTATTATAAATTTTCATATTGTTACCTCTTTCTCGTATAATTATTTTTGTTTATTTTTCATTAAAGGCAACATCGTTTAATATTTAACATAATTATCACTTCTTTTACGTGTATTATATAAGAATAACGTTAATTTTTCAACAAACAAAAAAAGAAACAAAACTGTTTCTTCTTTTTAAACTCACGCTTTATTTATTAAACTTAAAGAAATCTAATAAATTTAAAATAAAGCTTCGATTAGATGGACAATCTACATCATAATCCAAAGTGCTTCCAAATATTTGATTTACAGTATCATATGAAACTCTATTCCAGCTACGATCAATGCAAGTTCTTATATTTCTTTCAATGCATTTTGGTGAACAAGAAAATTCATCTGCAAGTTTCTCATATAAGTTTTTCATTGATTTGCATCTATAGTTCTTTTCATCTAGTAAAATTACTACAGCTTTGCTTAGAAAATCAAATCCATAATACTCACTTGAAACACCAAGTCTATGAAGAAGAAGTCCTACTTCTTTTTCACTTTGTTTCATCCTATACCCCTCTATATTACTTTTTTTGTTTAAGACAGTTGTTGCCAAAAACAATTACGATATTACAACAAAAAGAAAAGAATATCAAATATTTTTTTACTATAAAGAAACTAAAAGGAATAGTGAAACTATTCCTTTTAAAAATTTTCAAATATAACCAATTTTTTAATAATTATTAGCTTTTACTTCAAAGAAACTTTGAGGATGTGCACATACTGGACAAACTTCAGGAGCTTTCTTACCTACAACTACATGTCCACAGTTTCTACAAATCCAAATTGAATCACCATCTTTAGAGAATACTACATTATCTTCAATATTCTTAAGTAGTTTTCTATATCTTTCTTCATGATGTTTTTCAATCTCAGCAACTTGTCTAAATTTAATAGCTAATGTTTTAAATCCTTCTTCTTCAGCTGTCTTAGCAAATTCTTCATACATGCTTGTCCATTCATAGTTTTCACCTTCAGCTGCTGCTAAAAGATTTTCTGGTGTTGAAGGTATTTCTCCACCATTAAGTTCTTTAAACCACATCTTAGCATGTTCTTTTTCATTATTAGCTGTTTCTTCAAATAAAGCAGCTATTTGTTCATATCCATCTTTTTTAGCTTTAGAAGCAAAATAAGTATATTTATTTCTAGCTTCACTTTCTCCAGCAAATGCCTTTTTTAAATTTTCTTCTGTTTTTGATCCTTTTAATTCCATTTTTATCACTTCCTACACAAATAATAACATAAATCGACAAAAAACGACATTCGAATGTGTTTAAATAAAAAAGAGTTCTAAAAAGAACTACTTTATTTCGTAAGTCTTTCTTTCTTTAAACTCTTCTTGTTTACCATTATTCCAATTTTTAACTGGCCTATAATATCCTGTAATTCTACTATAAACTTCACATTCACTTTTACACTTAGGACAAGTACTTACTTCTCCACTTAAATATCCATGGTTAGGACATACTGAATAAGTTGGAGATATAGTAAAGTATGGAAGTTTATAATTATAAGCAATTTTCTTTACTAAATTTTGAGTACTTTTATAATCTTCTAACTTTTCACCTAAGAATGAATGGAATACTGTTCCACTTGTATATAATACTTGAAAATCATCTTCAATATCTAATGCTTCAAAAATATCACTAGTCTTACCTACAGGTAAATGAGAGCTATTAGTATAATATGGTTCTGTATCTCCAGCAGTAAGAATATCTGGATATTTCTTTTTATCTTTTAAAGCTAGACTATAAGCAGTAGATTCCGCAGGTGTAGCTTCTAGATTATAAAGAATACTAAACTTTTCTTGATAATCAGACAACTTAGATCTTAAATGGTTTAATACATTTAAAGTAAATGCTTTTCCTTTTTTAGTACAAATATCTTCTTTAACCCAAGAAGCATTTAAACAAGCTTCATTCATACCTACGACACCAATCGTAGAAAAATGATTATCAAGCATACCTAAATAAGCTTTTGAATATGGATATAATCCATTATTCATGTATTCAATTAATTTTTCTCTTTTAATATTTAAACTTTCAATTGCAATATCTAAGATACTATCTAAAGAATCATAGAAATCACTTTCTGATTCAGCTTCATAAGCAAGTCTTGGAACATTAATAGTAACTACTCCGATAGAACCAGTAGATTCACCACTACCAAAGTATCCGCCACTTTTCTTTCTTAATTCTCTTAAATCAAGTCTAAGTCTACAACACATACTTCTAACATCACTAGGTTCCATATCACTATTAATATAATTAGAGAAATATGGAGTACCATACTTATTAGTAAGTTCAAATAATAATTTATTTATCTTTGAATCATCAAATTTAAAATCTTTAGTAATTGAATATGTAGGAATTGGGTATTGGAATCCTCTTCCATCATAATCTCCTTCTAGCATTACTTCTAAGAAAGCAGTATTAATCATATCCATTTCTTTTTGACATTCTCCATAAGTGAAATCCATTTCTTCTCCACCTACGATCGCAGGTAAGTCTTTTAAATCACTCGGAGGGGTTAAATCTAAAGTAATATTAGTAAATGGTGATTGACTACCCCAACGTGAAGGAATATTTAATCCATATACAAATGACTGAATAGCTTGTTTAACATCTTTATATTTAAGTTTATCAACCCTTACAAAAGGAGCTAAATAAGTATCAAAAGAAGAAAACGCTTGAGCACCAGCCCATTCATTTTGCATAACACCTAAGAAGTTAACCATTTGATTACAAAGTGTTTGTAAATGTTTAGCAGGACCAGAAGTAATTTTACCTTCCACACCTTTAATACCAAAACTAATAAGTTGTTTTAAACTCCAACCTGCACAATAAGGAGATAACATTGATAAATCATGAATATGTATATATCCATCATTATGTGCAAATTCAATTTTTTCATTATATATCTTTTTTAACCAATAATTAGAAGTCATCTTTCCAGACTCATAAAGAATAAGACCACCAATTGAATATGGTACAGTACTATTCTCTTTTATCTTCCAATCTTCGTTATTTAAATACTTATCTATAATTTCATTAGTATCCATAATACCACCTAACTAATTATAACATATAAGATATAACTGAACATCAGTAATATTTACAAAGAAAAGAACTTTTGTTATACTCGTTTTAGAATAAAAGAATTGAGGAATGGCTATGGATAACGCAATTAAAGAAACAAATAAAAAACTAGAAGAAATAGTTAAAATACTTAATGAAAATAAAGAAAAATATCAAACTAAGTATAATGATATTAATAAAACAATTAATCAAAAACTTGAACAAGTTAAAAATTACAAAGAAGATTATTATACTGCTAAAGAAAAAATAGATAATCTAAATGCAGATATTGAAGAATTCAAAGAAGAATATAAAAAATTAGTTAATAAGTTTAAAGATGATGAATTATCAAATATTCTAATCGGAGCCAATAAAGAAATATCTGCTAAAATAAACGAAAGAAAACTTACTATTCAAAAAGATACAGATGAAATGAATAAACTAGTAAGTGAAGCAGAATCTATTAAAAAAGAACTAATTACTTTAAATGCTGAAAAGAAAGCCTTAGAAATTCTTTTAAATAAATCAATGGATATAGCTAAATTCTATGAATCAACATTAATGGAAATAGTAAATTATTCAAACGAAAATCCAGAAGATTTATGTAAGTATTTTTCACAAGAAAAAATGAAAAATTCACAAAAGAATAATAATCATAATAAAAAGAATAAAAAAAATAGAGCAGCCGTTACTTCTGAAGCATTTGATTTAGATTCAATAATAACAAATGACATCGTTAAATAAACGATGTTTTTTTATGAATAAAAAAAGATAAACATTATTGTTTATCTTCATATTTTTCTTTTTCCCAACGAGCAAATATACCACAAGGTAGTATTAAATCAGAATCCTTCATAGGAATACCTAACTCATCACTAGTAATAAATCCATTGAATCTTCTATTAACAGTTAATTTTAGAACATCTTCTAAAACATTCATAGAAAGACCTGTAGTATAACTATTAATTAAGAACATTAAAGGATCATCACTAAGAATCTCAGTACATAACTTAACTAAGTTATATAAATCATTTTCAATATTCCATATTTCCTTATTAGAACCTCTACCAAATGAAGGAGGATCCATAAGAATAATATCGTATTTATTTCCTCTTCTGATTTCTCTTTCAACAAACTTTACTACATCATCAACAAGAAATCTAATTGGTCTATCTTGAAGATTAGAACTTCTAACATTTTCTTTAGCCCAATCAGTCATTCCACGAGATGAATCAACATGTACTACTTCAGCACCAGCAGAAAGTGCAGCAACTGAAGCACCGCCAGTATAAGCAAAAAGGTTAAGCACTTTAATAGTTTTCCCCTTCTTTACTTCATTTGAAACTTTTTCTCTAATTATATCCCAGTTATAAGATTGTTCAGGGAATAAACCAGTATGTTTAAATCCCATTAGTTTTAAATTAAAAGTTAAATCTTTCCATCTTATTTCCCAAGAGTCATCCATATGTTTATTAAATACATGCCATTCTCCACCACCAGTTTTACTTCTAGTGTATTTAGCATCTACAGAATCCCATAAAGATTTATTTTTTTTATCTGTCCATATAATTTGAGGATCAGGTCTAGAAAGAATAACTTCGTTCCATCTTTCTAACTTTTGACCAGAAGCCATATCTAATATTTCATATTGAGGAAAATCTTTTATAATTTTCACAAGTATCACCTATTTCAATTTAATATTCTTAACAAATCTAGGAGCTCTTAACATACATTTAATTGAAGTATCAACAACATCTAGAATTGAAATTATTATTATAAAGAAACCTAAACTAATAACTTGAATATCAGGATGATTTATTAAAGCAATAGAAATTACTAAGCCTACGATTAAAAAAATAACTAAAAGCATAGTAACAACATACCAATAAGCATCTTTTCTTTGATAATAATAGTCAACGGCAAATAGTTTAACACCTGTAACGACTAAAGTAAATAACATAATTGACATAGTAAATACTGTTGAGGCATCAATAAATGCACTTAATATAACATTTAATATAGCAATTGCACATGACCCTAAACATAAATATACTTTCTCATATGTCTTATAATTAATTACTACAAACTTAATTAGATTAGCTAAAGCATATAAAGATAACATAACAATTACAAAGTTATTAACTCTATAAACTTTCGTAGTAATTATCGTAGGACTAATAATGTAAATAAGTCCCAATATAAATAATGCAGAACTAATTGATAACCCAACAAAGAAATGTTTTTGATTTTCATTTCTTTTTTCAATTAAAGCATTGATAATTTTTCCAATCATTTATAACACCATCTCTCCTATTATCATATTACTTATATAAGGCTAAAAAGTCAATAAACGCTCCTCTTTATGATTTAAAAAATACTTAATTTATAATATAATAATATTTATAGAAAGGATTAGGAATATGGAAGGAATTTTAATTATGTTAGGTTTTATCGTACTTATGATAATTGTAAGTTCAATAAGACAAATTAACGAATACGAGAAAGGTATTTTATTTGAATTTGGTAAATTCAAAAGAATTATGAATTCAGGATGGCATGTAGTTCTACCTATTATTCAAAGTTTCCAAAAAATAGACGTAAGAACTAAAGCTGTAGACGTACCTGAACAAGATGCAATCACTAAAGATAATGTATCTATTAAAATTAATGCAGTTTTATATTACAAAATCTTTGATGCATCTAAAGCAATTTGTGCAGTTGAAAATTATCAATATGCAGTTTCTCAATTAGCACAAACTACAATGCGTAATGCAGTTGGTGCTGTAACACTTGATGAATTATTATCACAAAGAGATAAAATCTCTACAGAAATTTGTGGTATCATCGATGCTGCTACTGACCCATGGGGTATCAAAGTTGAAAATGTAGAATTAAAAGATGTTAAATTACCTGCAGACATGCAAAGAACAATTGCTAAGATCGCAGAAGCAGAAAGAGAAAAACAAGCTGTTATTACTAAAGCTCTTGGTGAAAAAGAAGCAGCTAACAATTTAGCTGAAGCAGCAAGAGAATTAAGTTCAGCTCCTGGAGCTCTTCATTTAAGAACTTTATCTACATTAAATGATCTATCATCAGATCAATCAAATACAATTATTTTCGCAATACCAATCGAAGTATTAAGTGCATTTGGACAAACAAATGTAAGTAATGCTTTAGATAAAATTCAAAAAATAACTAAAAAAGATAAATAATAAAAACAAGGATTCCTTGTTTTTTTTTATTTTCTAAATAATTTATCTTTCTTAACTTCAACAGATGGTTTCATAAGTTCATATATTTCATTAGAACTAAGAGTATTATCATTACTATTAACTATGATAGAATCTCTTTCTTCGCTAGTTAAAACTTCTACTTCATCATTATCTTTAACATAAGCCTCTTGAAAAGGAGTCTCAAGAAGATTTCTTGCTTTATTAGATTCTCTAACTTTAGTTACTTTCTTAAACTCATCACCTGCATAAGCACTTTTAGTAACATAATTAATATCCTTAATCGAAGTCATATTATCACCTAAAGTTATAATAACATAATATCCTTGTTAAAAGTCAAAAAATTTTATAATATATACGTGTGATTAATATGAACGAGAAAAATTTAATAGAACATTATAATAAACATAATGAAGACAAAAGATTAAAAACTAAACATGCTCAAATAGAATATGTTACTGCAATGGAATACATTAAGAAATATATAAATAAAGGTTCAAGTATTCTTGATGTCGGAGCAGCAACTGGTGCCTACTCTATCCCTTTATATAATGATGGATATAAAGTAACAGCATTAGAGTTAGTTAAACATAATCTTAAACAAATAGAAATGAAAAATAAAAATATTACATGTGTTTTAGGAAATGCAATAGATTTATCTAAATTTGAAGATAACTCATTTGATTGTATCTTATTATTTGGTCCAATGTATCATTTAATAAGTTATGAAGAAAAACTACAAGCTTTAAAAGAAGCTAAAAGAGTATGTAAAACAGGTGGGTATATTTACATAAGTTATTGCATGAATGAATATGCAGTAATAACACATGCATTTAAAGAACATCAAATCTTAAACATTAAAGATGAATTAGATAAAAACTTCAAAGTTCTAAACAAACCAACAGATCTATATACATATGTTAGACTTGAAGATATTAATAAACTAAAAGAAGATACTAATTTAAAAAGAATAAAAATAATAAATCAAGATGGTCCTGCTGAATATTTAAAACGAGAAATAAATTCTATGAGTGATGAAGAAATAGAAATGTTAATAAAATATCATTTATCAACATGTGAAAGACCTGAACTATTAGGAGCAGGAAGACATATTTTAGACATACTAAAAAAAGTGGATTAAATATCCACTTTTATTTTTTCTTAGTTTTCTTAGTTGTTGTAGTTTCAGCTTTTTGAGTAGTTGTTGTATCTTTCTTATCAGATTTCTTAGTAGTAGTTGTAGAAGTGTCTTCATCTTTAAATCCACAAGCAGTAACTACTTCTAATTTATAATCTTTTTCACCATATGGTTCTTGAGGATAAATAATAACTTTAGTATTATCTACATCACATTTATCATTTTCACCTTTACCAGTTTTGAACCATTCATTTTCTAATGATTCTACTCTTTCAGTAATAGATGCATCTTTAACTTCTTTTTCTTTAGTTCCTTCACCATCTTTAACTACGATAGTAGTAAATGCTTCTTTATATTTATCAGTAGTAACATAATATCTAATTAAATTTTCTAGAGATACTTTAATACCCATTGATTGATATTTAGATAAGAATTCAGTTCTCTTATCATTATCTCCATTACCAGAAGATTTATAATAGAAATCTTCATAGAAAGTAACACCTAAATCATTAACTTTTTGTTTAATAACCTTTTCAGTCGAAGGTTTACTTAATGAAGGAATAACAAATAAACATCCAATTACAATTACTAATGCTGCAGCAACACCTGCAGATACTTTTTTATGAGCTTTTACCAATTCTACTAATTTAGTAAATCCTTTCTTAATTAAACTACCAAGTTTTACTAAACCTTTTTTAATCACAACTAAAAAATCTTTTAATTTTTTCTTAAAATCAAATTTTTCTTTTGTAACAACATTTGATGCACCAACGTTTTTTTCAGGTACTACAGTTGCCTTTTTTTCTTTTTTGTTTTTCATCTTTTCACCATCCTATTATTGTTAACATAAGTATATCATAAGATTATAAAAAGTGTACAAAATATTTTAAAATGATATATAATTAATATATATTTAAAGAGGTGAAAATATGCTTGATGTAATTATTCCAACATATAATGAAGAAGATAATGTTGAACCTTTATATAAAGAATTATCTAGTACATTAAAAAACATAAAATACACATTAATTTTTATAGATGATGGATCAAATGATAAAACATTATCAAAATTAATTAAATTATATAACAAAGATAAGAATCATATAAAAATAATTTCTTTTTCAAGAAACTTTGGAAAAGATGCTGCAATCTATGCAGGTATGAAAGAATCTAATGGAAAATATATATCTATCATAGATTCTGACTTACAACAACATCCAAAGCATATCTTAGATATGATTGAATTCTTAGATAAAAATGAAGAATATGATGAAGTAGCTATGGTAAATAGTTATGAAAAAGATTCATTCATCCAAAAAATATTCAAAAAGAAATTCTATAAACTAATGTCTAAAGTAACCAAATACAATTTTGAAGTTGGAGCTTCAGACTTTAGAACAATAAGAAGTTATGTTGCAAAAACATTAGTAGAATTAAAAGAAACAAATAGATTTACTAAAGGACTATTTGCATGGACTGGATTTAATATTAAATATATGAAATATACTCCTGATAAAAGATTACATGGTAAATCAAAGTTTAATTTTACTAAACAAATAAATTATGCAATTGATGGAATATTAAACTTTTCTACTTCTCCAATGAAGTTATCTCTCTATGTAGGATCTACTATTTCTACATTATCATTTATATATTTAATATATATAATAATTAAAACTTTAATCTCAGGAAAAGATGTCCCAGGATTTGCATCGATAATGTCAGTAATGTTATTACTTGGTGGAGTTATCTTAGTACTTCTTGGATTAATCGGAGAATATGTAGCAAGAATATATATAGAAACAAAAAGAAGACCTATATATGTTTCCAAAGCTAAATTTGGATTTGATGAAGATATTTTATAAAAATAAAAACGAAGAATTTTCTTCGTTATTTTTTTGTACTAATAATTCATTATCAGTTTCTTCTTTAACAAGTATTTCATTTTCTTTATTATCAAGAACTAATACATCATTATCTTTTTCTTCTATAACTAATACATCAGTATTTTCATTTATATTTTGAATTTTATTTTCCATTGTTGTCTCCTATTTTGATTTTATTTCTTCAATATATCTATTAACTTTCATAGCCCAAGTACTACTTTCAGCGTATTTAGGATTCATTTGTTCAGGTGTTCTTAAACCTTGTGAATAATAATAGTTATATACAATTCCTAAATATCCTTTAATACCATCTTCAAGAGTATCATATTTACTATAACTAGTACCATTACAACTTCCATGGAATTTTAATCCTCCGATATTATTACAAGAAGTAGTTAATCCAGAACATCCATACTTACAACCAGTTTCTAAAAGAACAATAGCAACTGCTAAATAAGGATCTAATCCTGTCTTTCTTGTATAATCAGCAAAGAAGTATCCAGTGTTTGTCATATAACTTCCTAAAGATTTATTTAATTTATTAGTAAGTTCTGTAATAGTTAAACCATCATATACAATTGAACCATCATCATAAATCTCTGGAGCTTCACTATAAGGATAAACTCCATTATCAACATAATTACTTTCAATTACATCTTCGGTAGATATTCCAAAAGGAGAGAATTCACTTTCCTTCTCTATCGGTTTAGTAATTGCATTTACATATCCTTTTTCATCTAAATTAACATTTGCACCTCTAATACTTTTAATAGGTTCTAATATATCAAAATCTTTAAAAAATAAAGATTTAACGCCAAAAAAAACAGAAAAGCATAATAAACCAATGACAAATATAAACACTAAAAATTTCTTCATATTATCTTTCCTAACTTTCTAAATAAATTATAGCATTTACATATATTCATATCAATAATTTGTTATTGGAGCAAAAACTATGAGATAATATAAGTAGTTAGGGATGATTATATGATAAATAGATTAGATTTAACAAGTGATGAGTTTAGTAAAGTAATAGAATCAGAAATTGGTCATGGTACTGATGGTGTAGTATTCAAATATAATAAAGATTATCTTATAAAGTTATATAGAACTAATTTCTTTAAAGAACCAAGCGAATTAATTAAAAAAGCAGAAACTAAAATATATGATAAAAATAACAAACCAAAATTCGTGCCAATGAAAGAAAACATAAGTTTCTATATAAAAGAGGATGATGGTACAATGAAACTATCACAAGAATCAGCAATTGAAGAAATAGTTAAAAAACAAAAAAAAGTTATAAAAACAGAACTACCAAAAAAATTAGTATATGTAGATGGTAGACTTGTAGGTGTATTAATAAAGAAAGTAAAAGGAATTCAAGTACATAAATTAACAGGAGCTCCATTTGCATATAAGAAAAAAATAGCATTAGCTATCATAGATGCTGTTAAAGAACTTTTAGATAACAATATATATCACGTTGATTTATCAAATTCTCCGCTAACAGATACAAGGTACTTTCAAGGAACAGAACTAAATAAATCCCACGGTCATTCACATGTATTATTAAATCCATTTACTATGAAAATAAACATAATAGATTTAGATGGAAAATCAGCAATTTATACAGATTATGTAAATGAAGCACTTGAAGAATCTTCAATAAATGATTTAACATATTTAATAGTTGAATTCTTATATGGTCTTGATCGCAGTGAATATGATTTCGATTTAACAAACGGAGGAAATTATACATTAGCACAAGAATTAATTGAAAGAGGAATAGATTACGATAAAGCATACGATTTTGCTGACAATGGTGCTAAATCAATAGAAGAAATTAGAGACATTGTTGAAAAATCCAGATAATTAAACACAAAAAAACTATTAGTAAACTAATAGTTTTAATTTTGTGATTAAATAGCTCTAAATGCGTCTTTTCTCTTAACTACTGTAAGAACAATAGCACATACACCAAGAATAATAGCAGCTGGAATTAAATAACTATCAACACCAGTTTTAGCATTCTTAGCACAGTTAGATTTAGTAGTTACAGTATCAACAACTTTACAAGCAGCATCTTGAGAACCAGTAACTTTCCAAACATATTCAGTTTGATCTCCTGTTGTAGGACATTCATAACATGAATAAGTTTCTTCAGTAGCAGCTGAACAAACATAAGCTTCATTCATTAATACAACTGGGAATAATGAATAAGCAGCACCTTCTTCTCCACCTTCTTTAAGAACGTCAGCTAATTCAATTTTAGAAATAGCATCTCCTGATTTAGTAATTTTTAAACCTACAACATGAGTAGATTCTTTACCAGAAGTTGTTGAAGCTGTCTTAGTAGCCATGTATAAAGTAGTTTTACCAGATCCTAATGAAGCAAATACTTCACCAAAGAATGTCTTCATATCTCCAGTTAAAGTAACTTCTTGACCAACTGTATCAACACCAAATAAAGTTTTAATATCAGTAGCAGTAGCAATATCAACATCAATACCTGTTGAAGCATCAGTAGCATAACCATATGGACTTTTAATTGATTCTCTAAGTCCAGTAACTGCTTCAGTATAAACAGTAGCAGAAGTTATTGGATTACTAGAAACAGAAACTAAACTATCTTGAGATAAAGCAAATAGATTAATAACTCTTAAATACTTATGTCCAGCATCATCAGTTTTATTACTATCTTCAATATAAATAGTTCCATTACCAGTATAATTTAATGCATATGAATCAGGAGCATTTTTGAATAATTCCCATTCTTCTGAATTTCCAGCAAAATTAATATAATCTCCTTTTGTATATGAAGCTGCATTAGCAACAACAGGAGCTATAGCTAGTAAAGCAACTAAACATGCAAATAACTTTTTCATATCTCTCTCCTTCTCTATTTTATAAATAAAATATATCACAAATTAATAAAATAATCTATAAACTTAAATTAATAAATATTCTTTTACATCAATTAGCTGTAGCATGGTGGCATACCATAGAATCTTTAGAAAGTCTTTCAAAAGTATATCCATTATTAAGACCATATTGAATAATTTTTTCAACAGCTTTTACAGAATATCCTTTAGAATCATGTTGTAATACAACATATCTACCAGAACCTAAGTTTCTAACTACATTGCTATAAACTTGATTGGTATCAGTAGTAGCTCCAGCATCGCCTGAAGAAACATTCCAGTCATAATAAACATAACCTCTTTTTTCAAGTTCTCGAGCAAGTGTACTCATAATACATTTTGTACTTCTACTAACAGTATTCGAAGAACCTCCTGGGAATCTAACTATATATGATTTTTGACCAGTTATTCTTTCAACTCTATCACTTATTCTTTGTAAGTCATAAAAGTAAGCATCAACTGATGCATATACAGAACTATAATTATGAGAATAAGTATGAAGTGCAACAGTATGACCTTCATCATATTCTCTTTTAATTGAAGCATCACTACCATTACCTGTTACAAAGAATGTAGCTTTAACACCATATTTCTTTAAAACATCTAAAAGTTCAGCAGTATAACCTGAAGGTCCATCATCAAATGTTAAATAAATAACTTTACCAGAACCCTTACAACTATAACCAACTTTATTACAAGTATAACTAACCGATGCAGGTTGAGGAGTATATACTTTAACAGTTCTTTTTACTTCACTAACATTTCCACTCGAATCCTTAGCAGTATAAACAACTGAATAAGTTCCATCCTTTTTAGTATCCACAGGATTTTGAACTGATACTTCTACTCCTCCATCACAATTATCGATAGCACTAGCTCCTTGATCTCCATAATTGCTTCCATTTTTTAAAGAAACAGATGCATCACCATTCATAGTAATAACGGGAGGCTCAGTATCACTAGCAACAACATCAAAAGAATATTCAGTTTTATTACTACTAAAGTCACTAACCGAAGTATGTAGTTTATTAGTTTCTTTATCATAATAAAAAACTATCTTATCAGTCAAATCTCCATCGTAAGAATCAATCGCAGTAACTCCACCCTTAAGAATCTTTCCATTATTTGGACATACTTCAATATCTTCCTCACTCTTAGTTAAAACAGGTCCTTCATTATCAACAACATTTAAAACACCTGTCTTAGTATAAGTATGATTCTTATATTTAAAAACATATTCTACATCATAAGTACCAACTTTATCAGCTTCATATTCTCCATTAATCTCAGGATTTATATTTCTACACTTAAAAATATTTCCATAGCAAACATTTTTAATATCTAACTCATCACTATATACTTTAGAAACTACACCATTAAAGTTTTTTACATAAAACCTAGGTAAACAACAAGTATATATAAAGAATATTAACCCAGTACTTAAAAGTACAACTAAAGAAATAACACAAATTAATATACCTTTTTTCTTAAACATATAATCACCATACAATATAATTATAGATTTAATAAAAAAAATATACAATTAAAAAAAGTGCTTATTCAGCACTTTCATCTTTATTTTCTTCAACTGGTTTTACTTCTTCAGTTTTATCTTTTTTTACAGGTTTTGGTAAAGCATCTTTTCTAGAAAGATTTAATCTACCTTTATTGTCATATCCTAAAGAAACAACCATAATCTTATCACCAACTGAAACAACATCAGAAGCTTTTTCTACTCTTTCATGAGCAAGTTTAGATACATGAACTAAACCTTCACATCCTGGCCATAATTCTACGAAAGCACCAAAATCTTCAACTTTAACTACTTTACCTTCATATTTAACACCAGTTTCAACTTCTCTAACGATATTCTTAATCATTTCAGCAGCTTTATTAATAATTTCTCTATCAGTATGATAAATAATTACTTGTCCATTTTCTTCTACATCAATCTTAACAGCGTTAATATCTTGAACAGTTTCAACATTAGAAGATTCACAAATAATCTTAGTAATAGTTTCTCCACCCTTACCAATTACATCTTTAATTCTGTCTGGATTGATCATAAAAGTTTCAATCTTAGGAGCATATTCTGAAACATCTTTTCTTGGTTCTGGAATACACTCTTCCATAACATCTAAGATTTCCATTCTTGCTTTCTTAGCTTGCATTAATGCTTTTCCTAAGATTTCTTTATTACTACCTTTTATCTTAATATCCATTTGTAGAGAACAATTACCTTTTCTTGTTCCACCTACTTTGAAGTCCATATCTCCTAAATGATCTTCCATACCTTGGATGTCAGTTAAGATTTCATATTCTTTTTCATCTTTAGAAGTAATAAGACCCATTGCAATACCAGCAACTGGAGCTTTTAATGGAACACCAGCAGCCATTAATGACATACA
>JAEEGL010026427.1_pt1 | contig 16745 bp, 7 predicted proteins | sample 9134231 | NCBI WGS metagenome assembly JAEEGL01 (sample SAMN16246548, study PRJNA631951) | gut metagenome | biome: gut microbiome; feature: rumen; material: fiber-attached | host: Bos | place: Iran: Karaj | collected 2018-10
CAGAATCATAAGCACCATATCCAAATAGATTCTTCTTGTTCTTAGAAATTGTAGATGTTCCCCAACCACTCTCATGAATTCCTATTGCAGCCAAAAACATTCCATTTATGTTATATTTTTCTTCACAATTATAGAATACTCCCGCGTTTGTATCAAAAATATGATTTACATCGCTTGAATTATTAGATAATACATAATAAAAATCTGTCTTAGCTAAACCACTCTTCTCATTTACAGCCATATTAGGACTAATCACAGAAACAATCTTTTGTTTTCTACATTTTTCTGGTAAAGAACTATCAATTGAAGATGATGTAAGGTTACCAGTATGAACATATCCAATATAGTCAAATATTTGGACTTTGCACCAATCATTACTTATATAATCTAACAAAGTAACATCATAATACTTAATTATATTTCCAATTTCATTTGAATTATCACTAGCACTTGTCATTAATAAAGTATCTTGATTTACATATATTTGTTCACCTATGTGGATATTTTGCTCCGCCATCCATTTATTAGTTCCAACTTCAATTTTTTCTTGAACTGGATTTTCTAATCTATTAATATTAATAATTGTATCGTTAACGACATCATTATTATTATATGTTCTTATAAATGTTACTTCTTCAAGTCCTGTTTTACCTTGTTGCACTATTTTTTCTTCATTTAATGGTAATTTTGAACTATTTGTATATTCTGCTTCAAAGTCAACACTACGTTTAATTGTCAAAATTTCTTTACTTTCGCTAGTTTGGATGTTTTCTGCCAAAATTGTTGCTAAATCAACAACATCTTCATTTTTCTCGAAGCTTCCAACTGCTTGTAATTCAATATTTTCTTCTGTTGTACCAATTGCACTAACATTTTTGGTTAGAATAATCATACCAACTATAAAAATTAAAGCTGTTAGTATAACTAATATTGGATCTTGATTCTTAATAGTTTTCTTAACTCTATAATTAGCATTAACGCCTCTTATAACATGATTAACTTTAATATTTTTGTTAATCCATTGTTTAATTGAATCCAATTTTGAAGTATTGGTAGATTCAACTTGAGAACTAGCTATAATTTGATTGAAATATACAGGCTCTTTTTCCTTAGTTAGTTTTGATGCTCTTGATTTATATTTTGAGTTTTTATCACCATTATTTATATTTCCTCGCGCTACATTATTAAATGAAATATTATTAACAGGAGGATTAACTGGATTATTAATCCTATTGTTTTGCCTAACAACATTTGGGTTAGCTATCGGTTTAGTATTTTTTACTTCTGGCGCTTTAGTTTCTTTTTGGGTAGCACTTGGTTTCTTAGCTTTAACATTATATACAGCCTTAGTTGATTTTTTCTCTGTTTCTTTTTTTCTTGCCTTAGCGACTGCATTACTTTTAGTCTTTTTATTTGTAGAAATTTTTTGTGGCTTTTTTGCACTAGAATTATTATTTTTGGTTGAAATATCATTTTCTTTTTTGCTATTTCCCATAATCTAACTCCTTTCTATGCGCTAAGCACACAATTCCACAATTTACATTTTAATTGTACTATTAATAATTTTTTTTATCAATATAAAAAGCAAAAAAGTGACTGCAGAAAAAATTCTACAGCCACTTAATTTTATTTACTTATAGTATATTTAATTGGTGAATATTTTTTACTAATTATATCATCTTCTATTAATGCTCTAAATCTTAATTCTATATCTTCTTCATAAACAGCTACAACCATACATTCAAATTCAAGTTCATCTGCTTCTGAATCACTAGATTCAAGTTCGATTCTTTTTAGAACTAAATCATCACAATCTAGCTTACAAATTTCAGTCACTAGTTCATAAAAATCATCGTAGTTTGATAACCCTATATTAGCTCTTATATTCGATTTATTAGAATTAAAGTATTTATTAATATTTTCATTAGTATTTGCTCCCTTAAAAGTATTATATAAATCTTTTATAACACTTGAGCAAAAATTGTTTATTGATTTATTTATAGTCTCAAAAGATAATTCTCCATTATAAAAACTAGAAATAATATATGAGTGCGATGGATAAATCAAATTCTCATCATAAAATTTTTCATTATATATATATGCAATACTACTATGTGTTGAATTATAAATGAAAAATATTAGTGACACAATTACTATGAAAATACTAAATATTATTAATAAAAATAATAATCTTCTTTTCACCATTTTCTCTACCTTATAAATAATTAGTTAACAGCTAAAACGCCATCTTCGTAATGTTCAACAACCAAATCTTGTATTACATGTGCTCTTTCTCTATTAACATTACATTTATCTGCATTACCATCATCATGATATTCAACTTCTTGATAAAAATCTTTAGTTGTTCCACCTTCAGCATTATATAGTGGAATAAATGAAACTAAATCATTCTTTCCATAAATCTTAGCAAATAGACAACAAGCTCCTATATATTGTCTAACTCCTGATGGACTATCTGTTCCACCTAATAATCCTTGTTCTGAATAGCTATCAAATACAACGCCTGCTCCAAGAACAGAGCATTTCAAATCATTTGCAACATCACTATATGATTGTGGATTACCGCTATCAGAATAAATGATAAAGTTTTTAGGATCTTTTAGACAGCGACTCATCATTTCAAAAGCTTCTTTTATACTTGAGTGACTATCTCCTGGAACTAATATATAATCCCATTTTCCCTTCTTATCCATAGCACCCCAGTCTTCATATAAAACGTCGTCTATCGTTGAAGAACCTTTTACTACTCTTATTTTAGGGTCTTGTCCATACCAATATGCTGTATTAACTTTGGCTCCGTCTACAATACTACCCAAGCTATGATTTCCATATGCACATACAACTACTGTATTTTGATTTGCTTTCTTGGCTAAATCTGCAAATTGTCCACCAAGATCATTATAGTATATTGAGGCATCTCCCATAAGTAAAATCTTTACAGTATTGTATGCTATACCCAATTCATCAATATCTATATAATCTTCACAATCTTCTATAACATTGTCTTTACCGGTCGTAATTGAATTTGAATCTGATGTTACAGTTCCATCTTCAGCCGTTCTAAGCACTAATCTTATATAGTTTCCTGTTGGATATTCATTAGGTTCTAGATTCTTAAGAATCTCATCAGTAACAGTTATTCCTGAAACTGAATAATCTTTTGGAATAATTGGCGTAGTTCCATCAGCAATTCTTTTTTCTAAACATGGTCTTACAACTGCTGTGTCCTCATCACGAATTTTTTTCATTTCATAACCATTATCAGTATATGTTCTACCAATTACAGTTCCTTCTTTAACAAAGAATCTACCATCAGAAGTTTTGATGAGTGGTTCTGCAGCCCTTCTCAGTCTTTGTTTATTCTTTAAAACTTTTCTTGTATCTTGCCCAATGACATCACGATAATACTTTTGTGCATACCTATCCTTCGGCTTTCCTTCCCTGTTTAGGATTGATTCTGCCTTTTCGCCGTTCTTTCATCTTAATATTTCCGGCTTTCATCACCTTCAAATAGCCTTAGGTCAAATCCTTCCATATAGAAGGTAAAGCCCGAAACTTTAGCAGCTTCATATTCTTGCACAAATAGTTTATAACCACCATATTTATACTCTTGTTGCTCTTCATGAGTTCCTGTTTTCAATTTTGCAACTTTGGTATCTGGGTCTTCCATATTAGAAATATTTGTATCTGGAATACTAGTTCCAATATCTCCAGCAACTATAGCTCTTATCTTAATATATCCAACTGTTTCAATTTCATTTGTTTGAACATTAGTAATTGCTTTTTCTCCAGCTTCAATAACTTCACCAGTAACTGGAGATATTACATCAACATTGCCGTCAAAACCTTCATATTCATCTCTATTTCTTGGTTGTAAATCAAATAAATGAACTCCAAACCAAGTATCATGTCCAGTTGGTTTATCTGTAAATCTATTATAAACAAATCTAAAATCACCTCTGTTGGTCCAACCATGCCCTGTTTCATATACAACTATTTCATCATCATTTATTTCTCCAACAAATGAAACATGCTTCCATGTGCCACCATCAAAGTGTTCAATTAGATCGCCTATTTGTAATTCAGATGTTTGATATACATAATTGCCTCCATATTTAGCTATCAAAGATCCCCATGCGCAGCTTGAATCACTTCTATCAAATAAACCAGCCTTATAATATACTTTGTCAGTTGTATAATTACAATTTGTAACATATCTTTGGGCAATCATTGTATCATCCAATAATCTATTCTCACATCCAGAACAACCTGATCCATGTCCATACCATTTAACATGAGAATGTCCAACGCCACTTTCACGATATGCATCGTTAGGAGACTTGCTTGCATCTCCAAAATAATCCATTTGATGAGGATCACATTTAGCAGATTGACCATTACAATACTCAAACCCATATATTTGAGCCAAACCATACATATATTGGCATGCAGCAACAAAATCTTCAAAAGTTCCTTCACCATTGTTTTCATCGCCACAATAATCTGCAAAAACTCCACCTAATCCACGCATAAAGCTCAAATAAGATCTTTCATTAGCAGAATATCCTGGATGTGCTTGATTATAACCAAGGTTATCCATTACAATATCATATGTATCAATCCAACCAGCATTTCCAGATTCATCTTCTGCTTTAATAAAATCTTCTGTTACTCTATTTGGATCTTCAACACCGCCACCACTAGAATTTCGTCTATCATTTTCTCCTTGAACACCTTCTTGTTCAGGCTCTGGTTCTGATTCTTGATTTCTATCTCTTCTATTCTCTCCAGGTGTATAATTCTCAGCTTCTCTTCTTCTTTGAACCGCTTCTTCTTCACGTCTAACTTGTTCTTCCCATGCTGGTGTAGAATAACCTTCTGAATCCATATAAGAATCACCATTTTCGTTCGTAGTAGCTCCGTCAGGATCTTGCTGCTCTTGAGTAGTATCTGTAGTTTCATCGTTTGGATTGCTTGGATTATTTGGATTGTTTGGATTTTCTTGATTTGTATTATCTTGTTCGTCATCTTCTCTATATTGTAAGAATAAATTCTTCAAATTTAATAAATTTACTCTTGAATTAATTAATGTTCCAAACACATTATTTGGTTTTTCTACTTCTCTAACAGGCCAACCTGCGGTACCTGCATCTGGAACAGGCCATTGAAATACATCAGTTGCATTTCCTGCCAAGTCTTCTTTATCAAAATAATTCAATTCTACAATTAACTCTTTAAAGTCTCTATAGATTTCATCTGCATCTACTGTATTCATATTTTCTAACAATTTAAACGCAGCTAATCCATCTGAATTTATAGAAAACTTAGCTATTAAATTTTTATCTCTTGGATCAGAATATGTACCATCTCTAATATTACCATTTTCATCTTCATGATGATACTCTCCAACTTTTTCTTTATCTGCTTTTATAGCATCTGCTCTATCTCTTTGACCATTGTATGTATAATAATAATATTGAGTAAGCATCTTCTTAATTTGAAGATTAGTTTCACTTCTTTCACCATCTCGAACTTGATCTAAATATTCAGAAGTTCTAGCATCATATGTTATCTCATTACGATATGTAATAGAATTATATACATCTTCTCCGCCAACAACATCTGGAGTTAGTTCTGCATTATTTATTAATATTTCATCATTTTTAACTTTATAGGCAGAAAAATGTCCATTCCAGCCTTCACCAACAGATACTGTTTTAGCTTTTTTTGAAACTTTAATTCCCTCGTCATTAGCTTGTTTAGCAGTGCCATTATATTTATCTCCAAGTGTTCCATCTGGATTTACAACATATAATACATAATACTCTTTACCATCTGAATCTGTTGCAGTTTCATAATCAGTCCATCTCTCACCAGTATTATATTCAAATTCTTGATCATTTTTGATAAATCTAATACCTGGATTATTAGTTGCAAAGTAAACATCTCTAAACCAATGATCAGTAACATCTCCAATATATGGAAATACCATACTAAAACTATCATCAACAGTTGCTAAATTATTTTTTACAGTATAATAATCATGTGTAGCATAGCCATTTGTTCCAGAGCCACCACCAGATTCTGTTGGTTCCATAACACCATCAGATCCATCATCTGTTGTTTCAGGCTCAGCAGCTTCTTCACCCTCTGCAGGTGGTGTTGGATTTGCTAAAGCTTGCCACTCCTCATATGTAGGAAGATTTCCACTTGTATAGTCTGTTCCATCTATATTGATATGGGCAGTTATTGTTGAAGTTACGGGATGTAAAAGAATATTTACATTGGTTTGAAACTCTTCAGTCATCTCATAAGCCAAGTCTGGTTGCATACTAGCTAAATGCACAGAAAGAAGAAATTCCAATGGCATACCATATCTTCCTGTCCAACCTTCAAGATTGTATTTAAATGTATTAACATGTTTCCACCAAAATACTCCTTTTTCATGAGCAATTTCCAAAGTTTTATTTTCAGTGTTAATACGAATTCGTATATTACCATATTCAATATTAAATAATCTAGCTAAAAAGCTTAAGATTGCTGAAGGCGGTTCATATAAACTTTCTTTATTACCAATTGTACCACCATCATTATATAACTTGATAAAACCTGATTTATCTGAAAAAAGTCCACTGTTGGTATTATATAAAGTATACATATAGTTAGAAGAAATTAGGTATTGCTTTATATAATTACTTTTTATATTTGTTATTCCTTTTTCATCTCTAGCTATTCCTGATGAATCAACAGTAATATCATTTAGTGATACATTTCTTTGAAGACCACTTATTTTTTTATCATTATCGGCTACAGCTCCTGTTAAAAAGCCATATCCCTTTAAATCATATCCCATGGTCTCTAATTGATCTGCAACATCTATGATTTCTTGATTAGGGACAACATATTGACTTCCACCATACCACCAACTTTGTACTTTAGTTCCAAAGTCGTCCATAGCAAGTTTAACTGATTCAAATATTAATCCTACACCGCTAAGGAAAAACATTATAATTCCAACTACAACAATTAAAATTGCTGCAATTGCTATTATCCATGGTAATAATGGTGTAATCCATGCCCTTAGCGCATTACCAGCTGATTCTTTTACAACTGTTTTAGCCGCTTTTTTACCTTGTTTTATAGCAGCATTTAAATTTGGATTTTTTACTTTCATTTCTTGATTTTCATTATTTGACATATCTATTTCTCCTTGAAATTATTCTTCGATTTTTTCATACAAATACTTGATTGAAGAAATATTCTTCAATATGTCTTTAGAAATTCTAACCTTAAAAATAATTCTTTTGTTATTTTTATATTTGATTAATAACCTTGTAACCAAATACTTAGATGTTTTACTAGGTTCCTCTCCCCCTAATTCATATGTTGCTATCTCTAAATTATTCCCTAATTTTTTAATTCCATTTACAAGAGCAGTAAAATCTTCTAAGTTATCTATTCCTGTATCAACACCAATTGTATATTTATTTTCATCATAATATGTCTTAATCTCATCTGTACTCATTTGTGAAAATCTTTCTCTATACTTAGGAACAACATCTGTTGCAAAATAATACATAGATTTTTCTATACTTATTAATGAAAGATCACCTGGATAATAGCTATATACCATATTAATATTATAAGGAACCATTACATAACCATCTTTTATCTTATCAGAGTTTAGATATCTTAATTTAGAAACATCTTCATTAGAATAATATATTTTTGCAATACAAAAAAGAATAATAATCAATGCAATAATTATAATCAAAATGCAAAATATTAAATTACGAATTATTTTTCTTTTTTTTAATGCATTCATAAATTAATAATCCTGTGTGCTATATAAATTGATATATAGCACACATAAACTCCTATTTATTATTAATACCATAATTCATTATGGAATATTTCTGGATAATATGTTGGCCATACATTGTGAGCTAGATTTAACATACCTCTTACTTGGTGTGCTGTATATGAACCTTGCTCCCAAACAGTAGTTGGTCCACTACCATGTGGTCCTACACACAATGATTCATAATTATCCTCTGTATATATTTCACTACCACTAGCTGGATTTAAATAATACCTGCCACCTTCGCCTGAGCTACCTTCTATATGTTCATTGCCTAGCCATGAATATACGCTCATAACACCTGGAACAGTATCTGGCATACCATATCCAAATCTTGGAATTCCACCATTTTCAGTTACAACTCTTCTTTCATTATATCTTGAAATAATTGAACTATATTGTTCTCCACCCGGATCCACATAATTATTCACAATACCTTCGCAAACTATTACTAGGGTTTCATCCCAAGTTCCCCAACGCTTATCTTCAGCACCATTTGGAACTCCCCAGCCCCAATAATTCTCTGTATCAGAATTATGAAGAGAAGTTTCCCCAATAGCTCTTACAAATAAGAAATCAGGATTCATTTCATTTTCAACACATAATCTATAAAACTTATGCATACTTTCAGAATCTTGGAAAACAGCATCAGAGCCATGTTCTGAGGCATAGGCAACAACACATTGTACCCAATAATCTTCTGGAATATCTGTTGTTTGCAACTTCATTGGACATTCATCACTAAGATTTCTTTTATCTAATTCAAAATAATCTTCAACATCTTCAATTATGTTATCTTTATCTATAGCTTTAGAAACTTCTTTTTTGGCATTTTCTTCCAATTGACCATCTTCAGCTGTACGCATTATAACTCGAATGTAATTTCCAGTTGGCTTTTCATCAGCCTCATATTCTTCCCAATTTGGTTTCATTCCATTAGAGAACATCATTTCAGGATATTCGGCTGTTTCTCCAGCTTCTACACATGGTCTAACAACAGCTCTATCTTTGTCAATTTCAGAAACCTCATCAAATTCTTCCAAGTCACCGTCTGTATATGTTTTACCTAAAACAGTTCCTTCTTTTACAAAGATTCTATCTTCACCGTCTACTTTTAAGGTAAATGTACTTAATGCATAGTCTCTTAATTTTTCTTTATTCTCTAAAGCCTTTCTTGTCTTCTCACCTATTACATCATCATATTTATGTTTATGATATTTACTCCTAAATTCTCCATCATCTTTAACAGTAGAATCTGAAGAAAAGCTCAAATTCTCATCAGCAATTCTAACATCAAATCCTCTAAGCGTAACATACATGCCCAACACACCTGCATTTTGATAATCTTGATAGAAATATCTAAATCCAGCATAATCTTTTTGATTATCTGATAAATCAGAAAGATCCTCTATATTTACAGTTGGTGGATCAAGTGCTTCATAATCTTCAGTTGTCATTACTTTTAATTTGATAAAATCAACTTCTTCATCTTCATTTGTTTCAATATTTTTAACTACTTGTTTTCCAACTTCTACAATCTCACCTGTAACTGGTGAAACAACATCTGTATTTCCTCTATATCCTTTATATTTTTCTGGTGGAATTTCATAATTATCTTCAATTCTAATTATTTTTCCTTTTCTACTATCACCAGAAACAAAGTTTGAACTAATAGTCGTTTCTGTTGCATTTTCTGAACCACGCCAATGTGACGCACTTCCACAATCCCAGCCTTTTATAGAACCACCTTCTACTTCTTTTACAATTGCAGTATGCCCATTAGCGCCACCTTCACCATTATCTCTAACGATTATATCACCTGGTTGTAGTAGTGATTTAGCATCTTGACCAGGACTAAGTGGAATTTCTGTCCATCCAAATAAATCTTGATAATTATCACTCATCAAAGCTGGTGTTGCTCTTTGACTTGAGAAGTGAGATTTAATCTCTCCTGTGCCCCATTCGTAGATAACCCAAGTTACCCAACCACTACAATCTATCGTAGCTTTGTGATTTCCTGAACTTGGACTTTGAGCAAAAGGACATGCACCAAGAGCTCCATAATTAATAGATCCACCATGACTATATAAATAATCCCAACATGCTTGTGCTGTATCCATAAATGTACCTTGGCTAAATCCGCTTGAGCCAGTTCCAGCAGCTTTATTACTTGCTTTTCCTTGAACTGCTGTTAGTGATTCTTTTTGGTTTATAAACATTTGTCCCATGCTTGAAATATCTGTTAAAAGAGCTGTTTGTTGTTCTTCGTTATTTTCATTATTCTCATTATCTTCATTGTTATTTTCTGCATCTGGATCAGATGGACCACCACCTTGTCCTCCTGATTTTGCAGTTTTTGAATATATATCATATAAATTATCTAAATCAATCTTTGAATGAATTAATGTTCCAAACTCATTCGTTTTCTTAGAGAATTCTCTTACAGGCCATCCTATGTTTCCTGTATCAGGTAATGGCCATTGAAATACATCAACTTCTGCTACTCCAGCCAACTCTTCTTTATCAAAATAATTTAACTCAACAATTAATTCTTTAAAATCTCTATAAATTTGGTCTGCATCAACTGTATTCATGTTTTCTAGAATCTTAAATGCTGATAATGAGTCTGCATTTATAGAAAACTTAGCTACCAAATTTTGATCTCTTGGATCAGAAAGTGTACCATCTATAATGTGACCATATTGATCTTCATGTTCATAATTGATATTTGTATTTCTATCTGCAGCAATCGCATCTGCTCTATCTTTTGAGCCGTCATATGTATAATATGAATATCTAGTTAGCATCTTCTTTACCATTGCATTGGTAGCAGCACGCTCTCCATCACGTTTTTGTATAATTTGATCTGTTACAGTAATTTTGTATTTTAGTTTTTCTTTAATTGCATCACTTACATTTGGAAATTCTTTTGCATCTTCATCCCATTGTGTCCAATCTATAGTTACACCACTATCATTTATTTCATATGCAGTCCACATTCCATTAATGATTCCATCTCTAAATTCATCATCAGTCGCTGCTTTTTCATGAACTAGTTTTGTTATAGCTTTTCTAGTAACTCTTATTCCCTCTTTTAAAGCTTGCTCTTGTGTACCATTATATCTATCTCCAATTGAACCATCATCGTTTACTAAATATAAAGTATAATTATTATTTTCGTCAGTCTCATATAGAGTCCAACGCTCTCCAACCATATACTCAAACTCTTTATCATTCTCGATTATTCTTACTGTATGGGCTCCATGTTCATCACGAAATTGAGAATCCGCACCTATTACAAAATAAGTATCTCTAAACCAATGATCAGAAACATTTCTTACATATGGTAAATAAGTATCAAATGGCATTACGCCAATAGTAGCCAAATCATCAAAATCTTCGTCAGCAGCTAGAAGTAGAGCAGCAAGTACATCACTATAGTTTAGATGTTCACTATCTTCATTAGTAATATCATATTCTCTTTGCCCTTCTTCAACGACAATATATCTAACACCAGTGCTTGTATAGGTTCCATCCTCTTCTACTCTATATATTTCTCCATCTTCAGATATCATTACAGTTGTAGCTCCATTTTCACCTTGACTGTTAGTTGGAACTTCATATAAAGCTTTTCCATCAGAACTTGTAGCTGAAGATGTTTTACCACTTATTGTTTCACCAACTTTATTTCTATATTCTTCTTCGGCCTGAGCAGCAGTATCTGAAGTATCATCTGGATTTTCAGCTGCTTGTGCTGCTGCTTCCTCTTGTAATTGTTGCCAATAGCTAGGATAAAATGTTTTTATAAAATCATCTTCCCCAACAGCTATTAAGTCTTTATATGATACTATTTGCCCACTTATTTCAATTCCTGGAACAAATTCAGCCTGGCTTGGATGTAATCCGATATTTACATGTGTCTCAAAAGTATTTAAAAAATCCATTACCAAGTCTGGTTGCTCACTAGCTAGATGTAATGACAATAAGAATTCTAATGGCATACCATATCTACCAGTCCAACCATCTAGATTATAGCTTAGAACATTTGATTTTTTCCACCACAACACGCCTTCAGATGTTGATATATCCAATGTCTTATTTGCAAGATTTATAGCTGCAGATATGTTGGTTGTATCACCAATACACATTTTTATTACCTTTGTAAGAAACTCAACACCATTGAACGCATCATACATTCCTCCATATGTACCAAATCCTCCATTTTCAGAAATCAACCTTATTAATCCAGTTCTTGGTAAAATAAATCCTTCTGCAGGTTCTGCTGGTTCACCAGTATATAAAGCCTCCCAATGTGGATTACTATTATAAAGTGTGTACATATAGTTATCTGAAACTATATATCTTCTAATTATATTACTATTCATATTTGTGATACCATAATTATCACGTTGAATTCCAGTTGGATCATAATATACATTGGCATCAACAATTGGTTGACCTATCTCTTCCCTGTATACGTCTATTCCTTCACCTATTTTTTCATTTTCCGGAACTGGATCGGTAATAAAGCCTTCACCATATAAATCATATCCCATTGATTCTAATTTATTTGCAACTTCAATAATTTCAAATGGTTGTACTAGCTCTTCTTTTCCATACCAAGCCCCAGCGACAAAATCCTTCACTTGATCAGCCATAGCATCAATAGCACCATATATAAGTCCCATTCCACTGACAAAAAACATTATTATACCAATAACAAGAATTAGGATTATCGCAATTCCCACAATCCATGGCATCAATGGTGCTAAGAAAGCTCTAACAGCATTTGATGCAGAAGCTTTTACAGCATTTTTGGCAGCTTCTTTACTTGCCTTTTTAGCTGCATTCTTAGCAGCATTCTTTGCTGCATTTTTAGCTGCATTAGAAGCACTTTCTACTGCTGGATTACGTTGTTGTTTATTCATGTTCTCTTCATCCATAAATCATCACTCCTATTCCAAATATATCTATTGAACATATATTTGAATACTCTCATTAGCAACTGCATTTGCTATTGCTTGTTCAATTTCCTCATCTGTGGAAGAAAGATCATAATACCTCTTTAGTACTCTAACATTGTTAAAATTAAGCGATGATACTCTATCATTATCATCATAATATTTAATAAATTCGAATGTAACTTCTTTCTCTTGTTTTGGTAATAAAACTACATATTCTGCTGACTCCGGTTTTCTAATTTCGTTTTTAAGTGAAATAGTAACCTCATTTACAACTTGTCCATCTGAGATTGCTATGTAGTTATCACTCTTATTAATAAATTTAACTGTAAATTTTTCATTATCATAGCTAACTAGATTTCCTAAAATTTCAATTCTTACATAGTCTGTTTCTTGAGTTGCATCATCATAAGTTCTATAATCCACAAAATCTCCTATAGCCATCAATAATTCATTACCTTTTTTAGTAAATACCATTTTTTCTTCAGTATATGTATATGTTGTTTCACTTATCCCCGTCTTAATATAATCATCAAAATATCTAACAGAATAAATATATCTATTTCTTTCATTTGAATAATCTTGAATACTATATTTCTTTGGAGTTGGCATTTTCTTCAAAACATGCTTTTGAAAATTTGAAAAATCTGAATCATAAGCATATTTTTTGCAATCATCTGAAAGCATATTATATGCTTTATCAAATTCTGCATTATTACAATACTCTACATATTGGCCAATTTTCGTTTCTATTTCATTAGCTACTTTAGCTGGAACTTTTGATGTATTATCCATAACAGAAACTGTTGGTTGGTATGTTGTTGTACGCTCTTCTGATTCTGGTCTCAACTTTAATAGTTGATTAAAAGCAAATATTATCAACCAAATCAATATAATAATTAATATTACTAATTTATGTTTTCTAAAAAAATGTCTAATTTTCAATCTTAAATCAGTTAAGTTCATACGCCCTCCAAAAAATAATAATTATTATTTAACACTAAAAGCCATTTTGATATTATTGATATCATTTTCTTCTATTACGAAATTGTACTCGATTCCTGAATCTCTTTTTCCATTCAAAACATCTGTAATTGTTACCCACATAACATAAGTATTTCCATTTCTCTCAATATTGGTAAAATCGAGATCTGCCATTGATGGGAATTTTTCTTTTGCATATTTTTCAAATGCTTCTTGTGTTTGAAAATAGTTTGTTTTAAATTCTTCCCCTAACATTTCATATGCTAAGCTATACTTTTTTCTTTCACAACAATTTATAAAATGTGCAATATAATATTCCATTCTATCGCGTTCGCCCATATTTAATAATTTTGCTTTCATATTATCTTTTTCTAATTGATCATAATTAGCATCTGAGGTTACAATCCCATTTTCTACTACAACATTTGCATACTTTTTATGGTTCTTTTTATATTTTTGAACTTGGAAACAAATAACTAAAGTAATACAAACAAATATCATTATTACTATAGCAATTTTTAATTTTTTCTCTTGATTTTCTCTCATATATATCTCCTTAGAATTCTATTAACTTGGACTTCCTGGAGTTTCTTCCTCTTTAAGCTTATAAGTATTTGAGCTAGTATCTTTTTCAAAGAATGTTTTTACTTGTGGTAATCTTGATACTCTACTAGCATCAAAGTTTAACGTAATATCATTCGTTCTACTTGCAGTAACATTATATTTTTCTACCATTTTCTCTATAACTACTTCACTAACAGCACCAGAAGCTTGATAATCTAAAATTTGCTTAGCCATATTTGCTAATAAAGCATTTAGTGCATCTTGCATAGCATTGACTTCTTCAGGCTTACCATTTCTTCTTAGAGCTTGATTAAGAGCATCTATAGATTTAGTAGCTTGAGAAGTAGCATCTTCAAAATTATTGTAAGCTACTCTTGAATCTTTATCAGTCAAATCAAAGTCCTTATCAAATAGATCATAATCTTCATCATGTCTTACATCAGAAGTAATCTCTGGATCTCCAACAGCACTTCGACTTTCTGCCAATGCCTTAGCAAAAGTTTCCTCAGTAACACCTTGTTGTTTTGCTTGTTCCCAAGCTCCATATAACTTACCATTTACAACTTGTTCTTGTACTTGTTTAGCAATTGCTTGAATATCCTTCATCTTAGTTGGATCTAATTGATATCCGTCTTTTTGTAATGATTTATCATAATCTATCATAGCTTGCTTCATGGTTCCACCTCTATCTAGAGTTCCTACCATTGCTGCATAAGCTCTAGCAAGCGCCTCACCCGAAATAACCTCACCTTTTGGAGTCGCATTATTAGTCGCAGCAAACAACTTGTATCTAACGGCTTTAAGTTTTTCAGGATCATAATTTCCAATATCACCAGACACTATTACATTTTTTATATGCTCAACTAACTCTTCTTTGGTATATGTATGGTCGCTCTCATTAATTGTTTCTAATGTTCTAACACTCTTTCCTAAATCTTCTGTTAATTCTCTAGCAGTTCTTGTTTCACCAAATCCAAACATATTTCCAACAGCTCCACCTAGTGAAGAAAAAACAGAAGCATATAATGCTGTTTGCATCAAGTTTCCTTCCATACCAAGACCTAGACCAATACCTTGAATCATTCCTACTGCCTTCCAATTCTCAGCTTTCGTCAAAGCTCTTGGCACGCCTCTAAATCCTTTTATTGCAGCTCGTGCACCACCTTTGGCATATCCAAACCATTCATTTGCAATAGGATGTTTATCTTTATCAGTTAACTCCTTAACTCTATTTGACAAAGATCCAAGTTTAGATTTAGCTTTATCAATTTTATCATTAGTAAAATTATGTGCCTCTTTAATTCCCATACCAATCACTTCACCTAACGAACTATTTTCACCATGTTCATTCTTTATAGGAGTTTGAATTGAGTCAACCACTCTCCCAACTCCTGAAGTGAGTCCTCGTCCCACATTAGCAATTGCTTGCGCTGTTGGAGATTCGGCAAGTTTTTGACCAATATTTGTTTTATTAAGTGCATTTTTAGCACCTTCAATCATTCCTGGAAACATCTTGCCACTTGTTTTACCAACAGTACTGCCAATTTTTTGAACTTGTGAGAATGCACCTGTAGCAACTGCAGCTGCTGTAGCTAAATCTCCAACATGTGAAGCTCTATTAAATCCAAATATATCTCTTATAATCTTTTCACCTGAGTTTACAAATGTTAAAGCTAGTATTGCAAAAACCATAATAGCTATTTTACTATCACCATCTCCCCAATCCAAAACCGCTCTTCCAAAAAATGTAAGTACTTCATCTGGATCACCAAATGAAACAGCTTTAAAAGCAGTTTGTGCAAAAGAAAGATATAATATGCAATGAAATGGTTGGATTAATACATTATAAATAAATTCTTTTAGCCATGCATTAAGTGCTTGCGCTTTTTGGTCACCGGCTCTATCTATTGAATATGTTATTGTTATAAGTGGTGAAATAAGTATTAAAAAACCTATTGTTATCATACGTTTTGCATACATAATGAAAAATTTAAGTGTTTGCCAAATAAATATTACATATAGTATACATGCTGCCCATCCGCCTATACCAGAAACAGGTGATACAGCTGTTGTCAATAATCCCGCTATCATTATTCCCATATCTGCTTCTTTAGAAACTGCTGTCAGCATATCAACCAATGCTGTATTTACTTCAATGACAAATACAATTATATAATGCAATAAATATAATAAGGCTATACTAGTTACCCAGTCGACAATCATCTTCTTATATTTAGCTTTTTCTTCAGCAACAGTAGAAATTGCCATTCTAATACCAATATATACTAAAATTGCTAGTAAAATTGCTGTAGCAATAAATCTTAATACATAGTACCACATTGCTATATTTTTTC
>JAEEGL014436469.1_pt1 | contig 16745 bp, 7 predicted proteins | sample 9134231 | NCBI WGS metagenome assembly JAEEGL01 (sample SAMN16246548, study PRJNA631951) | gut metagenome | biome: gut microbiome; feature: rumen; material: fiber-attached | host: Bos | place: Iran: Karaj | collected 2018-10
CGTAATCACCGCATATTCTGACTGGCGATATAACTCAGTGGTGTCTGGCCATCTGTGACACGCTCCAGAATCTGCCAATCTATGCGGTAGTCGATGCGCTCTTCCACGGCGATACGGTCTTTCGTAAGCCACTTCACCCGATAGGTCTTGTTGCCCATCTTGTAGGCGTTCTTACCGTCGTACTCCACCTTGTCAACGCCGCCACCGCGTCCTGAAGTAATCAGTACCGCATTCTCAAGAGACAGCACCATGAAACGGTTGAAGTATTTGCTTGTGCGGTATTGCTCATGCAGCTTCGGCAGTGCTTTCTTGACATCGCGCAGTTCGTCCACATAGCCGATGATGCGCCAAGTCCCTGAAAGAGGATTGTGCGGGTCAACTTCGGCCTTGCCCGTTAGTGCATCGAAGGCGATGCGGCCAAACTCAGAGTATTGGCCCGACTCGTATTTCTCGATGCACCAGTCGTTGTTGGGGAAATGCAAGTGGTTGGTGTACTGGCTCCACCACTTCATGGAGAAATGGTTGGCATTGCTGTCGTAGATTAGCGTACTCTTGTCATTCTCGTCCTTCGGCTGGTCGCCTGTATAGTTGAATACCTTGTGGTCGTTGTCGCTGATACTGAAGAAGGCTGCATTGAACGAGACCATCAGCGTGATGCTGTCGGTGCATACCTTGTACTGCTCAAAGGGAGCTTTCACCTCGCCCACTTTTCCTGTGAGCGTCATCATCTTGTAGATGCCGCGCGGGTTTTCCGTCTGCGCTGTTGCTCCCATTGCCAGAGAAGCTATCAGCAATGTAAAAATCGGTTTCTTCATTGATTTATCTCGCACATTTATGCTGCAAATATACGAAAAGATTTTGATAATAGAAAGAAATAAACTTATTTTAACCCTGCTTTATAGCCGTCCCTTTATCAAATGTCCTTTATCAAATGCTATTTTTTAGTTATATTAGCAAAAAATTGGCTTTTTTTTTGTGTGTTTAGCTTTTTTTGCGTACTTTTGCAGACTGAAAACAAAATTCAGAAAACAAATCAATTAATAAATAGCTATTTATGAAAAAACTCTTTTTGTATGCATCCCTTTTGTGCGTATGCCTGGTGTCCTGTAAGAAGGAGTACCTGGTGCCGGAGGGGGAATTGCCATCTTGGCTTGGCGAGAGTATCTACAAAGAGCTTGAGCAACCTTCGCAGCTTGAGGGTACGTTTAAAACGTATTGCAAGCTGATTGACGACTTAGGTTACACGGAGGTGCTGAGCAAAACTGGTAGTAAGACGATCTTCCCGGCCAATGATGAAGCCTTTGCAAAATTCTTTGCAGGCGGAAACAACAAGTTTGGCGTTAGCAGCTATGAACAGTTGAGCCATTCGCAGAAGGCTGAGCTGTTGTTCTCTACGATGATTGACAATGCCATCCTCGTGGGAACGCTGTCTAACAAGCAGAACGCGGCAGGCAACATGCTACAGGGTCAGTTGGTGAAACATGCCACCAACATGCGTCTCACCTATTCTGTAGCTCCGTACCTTGCTCAGGACATGCCTGCCAACAACAAGTATTTTGCCCGTTTCCAGACTGGAGGCAGCAGCCCCATGATGGCAGTATTCGACAATACTGTGTCTCCCATGGTGCATCTCACGGGCGAGTATATGCTGAACAACAACATGACCCTGACGGGTTCTGACAGCGACTTTAAGATCCTGACAGGTCATGACTATGTTGACGGTGACGCTTACGTCTTCAACCACCGCGTCATCAAGGGCGATGTGGTTTGCCAGAACGGTTATATCCACCAGCTCGACAATGTGTTGGTGAATCCCGGTAACATGGCTCAGGTGCTGCGTGTCAACAATGACACCCGTTATATCTCGCGCATGCTGGACTATTACTGTTTCCCCGATGCCGACCTGACGCTGACGGAACAGTATAATGAAACATCGGCTTCCGGCAGTACAGATACCGTTTTCGCCATCCGCTATATGAGCAAGAACTCGCAGCGTGCCAAGCTGTCGCAGCCCTTGCGTGGCGTGACGGTGGCCGACAACCAGCTGCTCGACTTCGATCCGGGATGGAACTACTATAATCCGACACTGAAAGGCGGCTCTACCGATGACGATGCCGAGATTGCAGCCTTCCTGGCTCCGGACGACAATGCCGTGGAAGACTATTTCCTGAGAGAAGCGGCCTACATCCTGAAAAACCTCGGCGATCCTACGCTTGACATCACGGCGGCTAACCTGAATGCCCATCTCGATGCTGTCTATAATAACGACCCTTCTATCTTTGCCAGCATCCTGAACAACGTGATGAAGTCCTATCTGACCAAGACGGTGCCCAGTTGCTTCTCGACCGTTCAGAACGATGCCTTCGAGTTCCTCGACGTCACGAAGGAGGACATCAACAAGAAGGAAGACGGCAACTATGACGTCACCATTGCCAATAACGGTGTCGTCTACAAGATGAAAAAGCTGTTCGGACCGAAACTCTACAACTCGGTACTCGGACCGGCATCGGTGTATAAGGACATGCGCACCATGGGCGAGATGCTGAACGACCACCAGACAACTGCCGGTACACCTTCAAAGCTGGGCGCAGATATGTACTACTACCTGCTCTCCATGAAGGCCCGCTACGGTCTCTTCGTTCCCACGGACAACGAGACTCAGTTCATCGTGATTGACCCCACATCGCTCAAGGATGAAGACGGCCTGAAGGGACTGCGCTTCCGCTTCGACCCGACAGCCGACGGCTCTTTCCATGTGATGGTCAAGAAATATATTTATCAGGGAGGCCCCTACAACCAGCTCAGCTCATACGTAGAGGCTGCCAATGCCCAAGATATCAACATCGAATCGGGTATCTTCAACAGCCAGATCAAGGACATCCTTGACTACTGTACCATCGTGCTTGCCGACTCTACGGAAACAGGTAAGGGCAATGCCCAGTACGGTCTCTATGGCAACAAGTTCTATAAGACGAAGCACGGTGGCGCTGTGATGGTTGACGGCAACAAGGTGGCCGGTGGTCTGCAGATGTCTGATCCTTCACAGTGGTCAACCATCACGGAGACTTTCGATGCCAACAGTCCCGATGCCAAGATTGAGAACGGTACGGTCTACCGTCTTGACTTCCCGTTGCAGCCTACCATTACGAGTGTAATGGAGACCTTGTCGCGTCCCGAATTCTATGATGACAAGGCCGACTATGACGTCGCTCCCCCTGAATACGACCATTTCCTGAACTTCTGCCTGCAGTTCAATAACGAAGACCTCTATACCTTCGCCGGTATTCTTAGCGGCAGTGAGACAGAGGCTCAGAAGAACACCAAGATGAAGGCTTACCGCATTATCGACGATAATGACAACTGGGGAATGCTCAGTGCCTATAATTACACCATCTATGCACCCACTTACGAAGCTATGGTGAAGGCACAGCAGACGATGGGTCTGCCTACTTGGAAAAATGTGATGGAAGTCGTGAACAACTGGGAGAGCGTAAAAGACAAGTATGGCTTTGTCGACCAGAGCGATGCTACAGCATACGTGAAGAAGCAGTTGGACAAGATGACGAAGTTCGTGCGCTACCATACGCAGAACAGCTCGCTCTTTGCCGACCGCTACTTCAAGAACTACGACCCCGTGACTGGTCTGACCACTCCGGAGCCTGCTTATTCGACATTCTGTTCGAACTCTATTGGTATTGCCCAGACACTGACAGTTACCGGCGGCGGCGACAAGCTCACCGTCAGGGACGCCTCGAATACCGAGGTAACCGTCAATGCCTCTTCTGATAATGCTAACCTCATTGCCCGTGACATCACGACGACCGTGAAGACCAACTCTACGTATGGTTCTTACAAGGCCATCGAGACATCAGCCTTCGTGACCGTTCACGGCATTGACACACCGCTGTGTTTCAATAGCAATCGGAAATATTAATTAGTAATTAGTAATTAGAAATTAGTAATTATGATTACCAAGATAAAAATGATGAAATCAAGAATATTGCTGATGCTGCTGATGAGTGTCGTCACTCAGGTGATGTGGGCACAGGGTAAAGTGATATCAGGTACGGTGGAAGATGCCATGGGGCCGATTATGATGGCCAACGTGGTGGAGCGAGACGCCAACAATCGTATTGTCAATGCTACACAGACTGATATGATGGGTAACTTCTCCATGGAGATCAAGAATCCCAAGAATAAGCTGGTCGTCTCGTATGTGGGCAGTAAGACCAAGGTCATTGCCATCGGGACGCAGACAACCTTCAAAATCAAGTTAGAGGATGAAGGTACGGCACTGACCGAAGTGGTGGTGAAGGGACGGCGCACCAATGCCGGCGGACTGAACATCGACAAGCGCGAGGTGTCTATTTCGCAGCAGACCATGAACATGGACCAGGTGGAGGGTATGGCATTCACCTCGGCCGACGAAGCCCTGCAGGGTGAGATTGCCGGTCTGGATATCGTGGCCAACTCCGGTAACCTCGGTTCCGGTACTTCGATGCGCCTGCGTGGTGTATCTACACTGAGCGGTAGTGCTGAGCCGCTGATTGTGGTCGATGACAAGATCTTTGAGTATAATACCGGCGACATCGACTTGGAGAGTGCCGACGAAGAAGCCTTTTCTTCTCTGCTGGCAGTCAGTGTGGACGATATTGCCGAGATTACAGTGCTGAAGGATGCCGCTGCCACAGCCATCTGGGGTTCACAGGGTGCCAACGGTGTCATCCAGATCAAGACCAAGCGCGGTGCACGCGGCAAACCAAGGGTGACGTTAGGCTATAAGTTCACGGGTACATGGATGCCTTCCGGCTACGACCTGCTGAACGGTGACAACTACACCATGATGCTCAAGGAAGAGTTCTTCAACCCCACACAGAGCTCGGCTGCCACCACCAGCATCAACGAAATCAACTACGTGCCTGCCGATTCGTGGGCCGATGCCAACAACTGGAACAAGAATACGGACTGGGTGAAGGAAATCAAGCAGTTCGGACAGCAGCACGAGGCCAACTTCAATATCACGGGTGGTGGACAGAAAGCCACGTTCCGTATCTCTGCCAGCTACAACCACCAGACGGGTATGATTATCAAGCAGCGCATGGACCGCATCACCACACGCTTGGTGCTGGACTACAACGTATCTGACCGCATCCGCTTCTCGACCAACTTTGCGCTGACCTATACCGACAACCTGAAGAACTATACCTACGGCAGCAGCAAGAGCGACAAGAACAAGGGGCACAACCAGCTGCTGGCTATGGCGCTGGCTATGGCACCTAATGCCAGCGTCTATCGCATGGATATGTATAATAGGAACACGGGCGATTACTTCCTGATGAATCCCGTCGTTTCCAAGGGCGGTAACCAATTCTATACGCCCGACGAGGGTAACTACACTTCTGAACAATTAAGAGATGTCGTGGCTATCGGTAACCCGGTGGCTTACGCCAACAGATCTTGGCAGAAGGAGCAGACCTATAGCATCGTACCTGACTTCAACATCAAGTACGAGCTGCTCGGAACGGAAACCGGACAGCACCGTCTGACTTTCAACGGTCGTGTCTATTTCGATATCTATGCTTATTCGAAGCCGACCTTTATGCCCGGAAGCCTCTCGAACGGCAGCTATACGGACAGTAACTATAACTTCATCACCAATACGGAGACCAACCAGTTTAAGATGGGGTCGCGCATGGAACTGATCTATACGCCGGCCTTCAAGAACGAAGACTTCTATCTCACGATGCTGGCACGATACGAGGCAGGTACGCAGAAGAACACCTATCAGTATATTGCACAGAACGCCATTCCCAACGGCATAGAGTCGGCTACCGTCGATGCCAACCTGACGGATATGAACAACCAGCCGGCTACCACAAAGTCGGCATGGCAGAACTGGATATACAGTGCTCACTTCTCGTATAAGCACCGCTATAACGTTGACTTTACCCTGCGTGGTGACGGCAACTCCAAGTTCGGTCCGAAGCGTCCTTGGTTCTATTCTCCCTCAGTGTCGTTGCGTTACAATCTCAGCGAAGAGGCTTTCTTCACACCGCTGAAGAAAGTGGTTTCCATGTTTGGTATTCGCGGATCGTGGGGTATTACGGGTAGTTCCAGCGTTGCTGTCGACAACTACTTCAACCAGTACACCTCACGTGCAGGCCGCTACGGCACCTTGTATTATACATCGATGAGCGGCATGAAGCTCGATGACCTGCGTCCGCAGAAGAAGATCGGTATGAACTTAGGCTTCAACGTGGGCTTCCTGTCCGATATGATTGAGGTTGACCTGAACTTGTATAAAGAGAATACCAAGGACCTGATTATGAAGAGCATCCCTATTCCTACCTCTGCAACGTGGAATACTTCTACAACCTTGTCGTACGGCAATGTCGGCGAGATGGAGAACAAAGGATGGGAATTGTCTGTCACGGGTAACAAGTTCGTCAAGGTTGGCAAGTTCACCGTTTCTGCCAACCTCAACATGGCTCAGAACGTGAACAAGCTGTTGGAGATGGACCAGCGCGTCTTGGACAACCTGAACTCGCAGCCAAGCTGGAGTAATCTTGGTGCCAAGTCTATCCTCAGCCGCGTCGTAGTAGGCGACCCGCTCTGCTCTATCTACGGTTACGAGAGCAAGGGTGTGTTCCAGTATTCTTACGACTACCTGCAGAACTATAATACGAAGCAGTTGCAGTTGCAGTCGCAGGCCGCTGAACGTGGTGAGACATACGACTGGAACTACGAGGCATGGATCAACCAGCAGCTGGCTGAGGGTAAGACCTTCCCCGTGGCTACTGACGAGCATGGCAAGGTCATCATGACCAATACGGGCGTGCCCAAACACCTTACTTATTATTATGGTGAAACGAACTACGAGTTCAAGGGTGGTGATGCCTTCTATGAGGATGTCAACCACGACGGTACCATCAACGAACTCGATATCAAATACTTAGGCAACTCACTGCCAAAGATGCAGGGTGGTTTCAGCATCACACTGCAGTATGGTAACTGGAAGATGGTGTCACGCTTCAACTACCGTTGGGGCAACAAGATCATCAATACGGCACGTATGAGCTTGGAGAGCATGTACGGTACAGAAAACCAAGCCTCTACTGTTACTTATCGCTGGCGTAAGGATGGCGACGTGACACTGATGCCACGTGCCCTCTATGGTACAGGTTATAACTACCAGGTCAGCTCGCGTTTCGTGGAGGACGGTGCCTTCCTGCGCTTCAACAACCTGCAGATTTCATACAGCGTTCCCAAGAAGGTGCTGAAGAAGTATGGTCTGAACACCCTCTCGGCTTACGTGACGATGAATAACGTCTTCTGTTGGACAAAGTATAGTGGTATTGATCCGGAAATTGCTTCTGGAACATATACGCCAGCTTCTGACGGTGCTACCACGCCAAGGTCTAAGTCTATCACGGCCAGTTTGAGCTTTGGATTCTAATCTGAAATTAGTAATTAATAATTAGAAATTAGAAATTATGATTACCAAAATAAAAAATATCATCTGTGGAATCTGCATCATCTGTGGTTTTTCTGCATGTGTTGACACTGTCATCTTGCCAGACAACAAGACGGTCGATGAAGACTATTGGCAGAAGAAGGGCGAGGTGGATGCTGTCGTGGCAACGGCATACGCACAGCTGCGTGACGAGACGGCCATACGCAACATGATTGTCTGGGGTGACTTCCGTTCCGACGAACTGGTGGTGACTTCCACTCTGCCTGCCAGTGCTGCCTATAGAACGGCATTGCAGCAGATATATTCTTGTAATATTGAGACAGAGAACAGCTTTACGTCATGGTATCCTTTCTACTCTGCCATCAACTACTGTAATCTGGTGCTTGAGAAGGCCGAAGGTGTCATTGCCGTTGATCCGGACTACACCCGTGGCGACTATGATGCCAACAGGGCACAAATGCTGGCATTGCGTGCTTTCTGCTACTTCTACCTGACGAAGGTGTTCCATGACATTCCCGTGACACCGCATGCTTATTTGAATAGCAGTGAAGACCTCAATGCACCGCAGTCTAATCCCGACTCTGTCCTTAACATGTGTATCAACGACCTGAAAGAGGCTTCGCAGTATGCCATCTCAGGTTCTACATACGGTGACTGGCGTGACAAGGGCTATTTGAACCAGGATGGTATCAATGCCATCTTGGCCGACATTTATCTCTGGCGTGCTTCCGTCTACCGTGACGCAAGCGATTATGAGGCCTGCGTATCTTATTGCGACAAGGTGATCAAGGCCAAGAAGGAAGCATACGAGGAGAATGGCTCGCGTCGCCGCTGGGAACCTGACGAAGAGAAGAAGGAATACTATCTCGCTTCCTACGATGATATGTACAGGGAAATCTTCGGTCAGACCGGTCAGAATGCCGACGAGAGCATCTTCGAGCTGCAGTTCCGTAGTTCGGATGCGACCAATAAGGGACTTGACCAGATGTACTATCGTTACAATAACAATAGTTCTAACGGCTATGGCTATCTGAAAGCATCGACGAAGTTCGGTGCTGTTGATGCAACGGGTAATGGCGTCTGGAACAACAGCGTGGACCAGCGCCTCTACGAGTATCTTTACGATGCCAACAGTTCAAGCGTCGAGCAGTTCAGCGTGCGTAAGTTCGTTGCGCAGTCATCGGCAGGCACCAACAACACTGCTGAGACCAATCCTTCGGGTTCCCGTACGAATCCCTTCCGTCAGAACTGGATTTTCTATCGTCTCACCGATGTGATGCTGATGAAGGCTGAAGCCCTTGTACAGCTTTATAACTTAGGCGGTAAGGCTGATGGTGACACCCGTAATGAAGATGCGTTCGAGATTTGTAAGTTCGTTAACGACCGCGCCATGTCTGAGGCTAACAAGGCATCCTATCCGCTGAAGTATTCTCTTTATCGTGACAAGATGGAGGAGCTGGTATTAGCAGAACGTGCCCGTGAGCTCTGCTTTGAGGGCAAGCGTTGGTTCGACCTCATGCGTTACAACTACCGTCACACCCCGACTCAGGCCGACCTGAAGAAGAAGTTGACAGAGGGTTATGTGGTTAACAGCAATGAGTTCTTTGAGCTGGCATTGCGCAAGTATGCCGTGCCTGCTGCCATCAGAGCCAAGATGCGTGATGAGCGTTATCTCTACATGCCTATTAATCAGGATGAGGTGGAGATCAATGCCAACCTTGTTCAGAACCCGGTCTATAAATCGGCTGCTAAATATTAAACACAATTAGTAATGAGTAATTAGAAATTTAGGAATTATGATTACCAAGATAAACTATAAGAACAGGGTGAAGATGGTGATGGCAGGCATGTTCTCCTTCCTCCTTCTGTCTTCCTCCTTCCTCCTTTCCAGCTGTACTGAGGAACCAGATGGCTCTAATCTTTTCTCCTCAGACCAGAAGACCATTGCCGAGCTGATCCGCGACAGAAGCGACTTGACAGCCTTCTATCGTATTTTGGAGAAGGGCGGCTTCGACAAGTACATGGGCACGTATGGTGAATACACCTGCTTTGCACCGATGAACGATGGTGTGAATGCCTATCTCGATAGTCTCTATAATGACGAGTCGTACCTGATATCCAAGGCTAAAAAGAAGCACAACGGTATTACTGAGGATGCCAATTGGAATAACTTGGATGTCATGGCGAAGGTAGAACTCATGCCTGACTCGCTGTGCGATGATATTGCACGTTTCCATCTCTCCGGCGAGGAACATCTGCAGGTAGATCTTGACGGTACTGCTACCACCTGGACTACGATGAAGACTGGCCGAAGCATCCGTGTGGGCACTTTCGGAGAGGATGCCTACAATCCTGATTATGTCGGACTCACCAGCCTCAATGACATTTCTGCCATCATCACTGGTGATATCGAAGCCATCAATGGTATTCTCCATATATGCTCTCAGGTCATTCCGCGTTCTGACCGCACAACTGACGACCAGTTGCGAGTAGAGGGTGAGAAAGACCTCAGCATTTTCTACGCAGCCTTGGAAGCTACGGGCTATACCGATACCCTGATGATTGAGAGAAAGCGTAATCCCGACGGAACGCCTAAGAAATACGACTTAGGTTCCAACCATCAGGACCGTGACAAGAACGACCTCTATTATCCCAGGGAGTGCATGATCAAATGGACGGTCTTTGCCGAGACTGATGAAGTGTTCCGTGCAGCTGGTATTAATAGTTTTGCCGACTTGAAGGCCAAGTGTGTGGAGTGGTATGGCAACTGCAGCGCATGGTATGAGTACATCAGGGAGAAGGGTATCACCATCAGTACTGGCGATGACTATACCAACAAGTTCAATGTGGTGAATATGTTCGTGGCTTATCATATCCTGCGTGCCGGTATGCCTATCGACCGTATCGTGTACGAGAAAAACGCCCAGACAAATGCCAACTGGAACTTCTGCTTCGGCTATGAGCCGCAGGAGTACTTCGAGACGATGCTTCCCAATACCATCCTGAAGGTGTGGGAGACAAATCCCAAGACCACCAAGAATCTGTGGCTGAACCGCTACCTGACGAACAATACGCTGACTTCCAAGCTCGGTATGTTCGGTATGCCTGGCGACGGTGACCATTCGCTGGTATTTGCCGGTGTGCCGGTAGACCGCAATAGCAGCGTCGAGACCCTCAACGGATACATCCATCGTATCAAGGGCATCCTGAAGTATGACCAGAATGCACGTAATGCACTCAACGAACGTCTGCGCTTCGATTCGTCAACGTTCCTCTATGAGCTGATCAACAACGGTCTGCGTGGTGCTACGCCTGCTGAGGTCAGTGCCTTGAATGGTGGCGGCGATGGTAATCGTGTAGCCTTCGAGAATACTTTCTTCGATAATATCGTATGTTATAACCCTGGTACTCTGCTCCGCTTCAACGTAATGGGTGCTTGGCGTGCTCACAACTCCGACCAGTTCCAGGGATGGGACGTCTACGACTTCGCTATCAAGCTGCCTCATGTGCCCACTGGTGAGTATGAGTTGCGTATCATCTATCCGCCTATGGCTCGCGGTGGACTGATGCAGTTCTACCTCGGCAATACGTCCAAGCAGTCTGACATGGTGGCCATTGGCATTCCTTTCGATGCCTGCGCCAATCCATACGAGGATGCCACCATCGGTTATGAGGATGTTGTGAACCGCGCTGACGATGAGACGTCAGACTGCGGTGTGGAGAGCGACCAGCGCATGAAAGTGCGTGGCTACATGAGAGCACCGGCTTCCTTCTCGCGCGGTACATATAATACCATTACCGACCCCTTGACTTATGTTCCTGATGACATCTACTCTGCTGCGAGCCAGATTATTGGAAGCAACAACTGCCGCACGGAGGCTGGCTATGGCACGATGATGCTGCGTCGCATTATCACCACACAGCGTTTTGAGCAGGGCAAGGACTACTGGCTGCGCATCAAGAACCTCGTGAACGATGCTAACCTCGGTTGGTCGTTCGACTTCGTGGAACTGGTGCCGCTTGATATTGTCAACAGCCAAACCATGACAGAGGACTGGTACTAAGCAACCTGCGGCTTAAGTAATTGAAAATTGAAAATTGAAATTTGAAGATTATGATTACCAAGATAAACTATAAGAACAGGGTGAAGATGGTGATGGCAGGACTATTCTCCTTCCTCCTTCCTTCTTTCCTTTCCAGTTGCTCGGATTATTCTGACTACAACTCGGTGCCGTCGGCAGGCGATGCACCAGGAGCCAATAGCACGTTGTGGGAAAATATTTCCAATGACTCGCAGTTGACGAAGTTTACAGCACTTGCCCGCAAGTGCAACTTCTCGGAAGTTCTCAACAGTGCCCGTTTCTATACCGTTTGGGCACCCATTGACGCAGCCATCAGCGATGCTGAGTACAACCGCCTCATGGCGTGCGACAGCGCTACCATCGTCAGACAGTTTATGCAGCAGCACATGACGGAGTACAACTATCCCATCTCGGCTGCGCTCGACAGCATGACAGTTATCACCATCAATTCCAAGCACCACCCCTTCACACAGGCTTCGTTCGACGGCTATCCTTATGATGTCACCAACCTGCCTGCCACCAATGGCGTGGTACACAAGATTAAAGGACTGTCTGAGTTCTATAACAATCTCTATGAGAATATCGACGATCTCGAGGGATGCGACTCTCTCAAGAACTATATCCAGAAGTACGATGAGTATTATCTCGATGTCAACGCCTCCGTCATCGGCCCGCTGCGTGACGGTAAGCAGACCTATCTGGATTCTGTGATGAAGAAGCGTAACAACGTTATCCGCGAAATCATGCGTGCCGACTTGGAGGACGAGGACAGCACCTACTGTATGATTATTCCCAACGACAAGGCATGGAAAGGTGCCTACACGGCCATCAATCCCTGTTACAACTACATTCCGAAGTTAGACTATATGGATCTCACGAAGAAGACATCCGTAGCCTCTTCTACTACTGCCACCCACGGGAAGGCTGACAAGGCTGCCGAGGCTGACACGGAGCTGCAGGACTCGCTGACATGCCGCAACATTGTCAGCAACCTGGTGTTCTCAGATTGCTACCAGCGCAACTGGCCTCTCTTCGACAACGGCTACTTTGCACCTGCTGATACGGCATACTCTACCAGCCACCGCTTTCTGACCGATATGCAGGAAGTGCTGAACCACACGGTGGCTGCCGATGAGATGAGTAACGGTATGACACGTACTGTTGACTCGCTGACCTTCCGCTCCTGGCAGACTTATAATCCCGTGATAGCAACAGCTTATCCGGATGCCACATTGAAGGTGTCGAAACTTACTACCCACAGCATTCCATTGGACAGCCTGAAAGGACGTGACAGCCTCTTTGCCCATGTGCCCAAGATGTTCATGCAGTGGCTTAAGCCTGCAACGTCACGTTTCTTCCAGTATGTGGCAGTCGACAGTGCCAACATCGATGGTACGACGGGTAAGCCGGAGTTTAACTTCGCACTTCGCGACGTCCGTTCTGCCACTTATCACATCTATGTGGTGACGGTGCCTGCACAGGTTGAGACTCCTTTGGCTGATGTGAAGCCCTACTACCTGCGCTTCTACCTCAGTTGGACGGATGCCAACAACAAACAGCAGTACACTGTACTGCCGCAGGGTGCCAATAAGGAAGTGGAGATGACGACCGATAACGGAAAGGACACGAATAAACTGATATGCATCGGCAATCCAGGGCATATCAATGTCTTTGACCTCGGCGAGTTCTCCTTCCCGGTCTGCTACTATGGACTGGATGCTTATCCCAGCCTGATGATGATGCACACCAAGAGCTACACCTCATCTGCCAACCGTAAGAAATACGACCAGCAGATGCGTGTAGCGGGCGTTTATCTCATTCCAAAGGAATATAATGACTTATGGGCAAATGAGAATTGATAATTGAGAAATGAGAATTATGATTACGAAGATATATAATTTCCTACAGCGTCAGAGTCTCAGACTCTCACTCTGTGCCATTGCTTTGACAGCATGTTCTGTGGCTTTTGCTCAGGATGATCTTGATGACGAGAATGCCCCTGCTGCCATCAAGGCTCCTAAGCGTACTAAGGTTGTAGATACCAATCCAACCATCAACATACAAGGTGTCGTTGTCGACGATGCCACCAAGCAACCTATTGCCGGTGTGCGTTTGAAGACCCTCAACGACAACAGGTATGCTGCCATGACTGATGCCGATGGTAAGTTTACCATCAAGGTACCCACCTTTGCCACTGCGCTCTATGTGCAGGCACCTAAGTACCTGTCGCAGCAGGTGAGCATTATCGCCGGCGATGCTTCTCAACAACTGCACATCAGCATGCTCAGCGATGCCTTCCTGCCTATGTATGAGGATGGTACCAAGATAACAGCTACCAATAGTTTCACCTCTAATGGCAACGGTCTCACTATCGACGAGGAGATGACCGCAAGAATGGGCGGCGATATCCGCATGAATATGCATTCCGGCAATCTGGAACATGGTGCTGAGATGTTCATTCGCGGTATCAGTTCCATCAATGCGGATGCACAACCCCTCATCATCCTCGATGGTGTGGAGCTTGACATGCAGCGTAATAGGGAGTCGCTCCATTTGGGTGACATCTTCAATATGCTGTCGACCATTTCTCCGGAGGATATTGACAAGGTGACGGTGGTGAAGAATGCTACGGCTCTCTACGGTGCCCGTGGTGCCAACGGCGTGATTCTTATCACAACCAAGCGCGGACACTCAATGGCAACCCGTATCGATGCCAAGATCGGTGTGGGCTGGACTTTCGTGCCCAACTATCCCACGATGATGAATGCAGCACAGTATCGCAGCTATGCCGTAGAGCAGTTGGGTACCATTCCTGAGGTGCGCGATCGCATCGGCTCGTCGACGAATCCCTTGCAGTTCAACTTCCTCAACGATGCCAAGGACGGCTATTACTACAATACGTATCATAACGACACAGAGTGGAGCGACTATGTTTATCGTACTGCGCTGACCCACAACTACAGCATTAACGTGCAGGGTGGTGACGACATCGGTATGTATAACCTCTCTGTGGCATACATCCAGACGATGAAGAATGTGGAGTCTACCAGCTTCGACCGTATCAATGTGCGTTTCAATACGGACATCAGTCTGCTGTACAATCTCTCCACAAAGTTTGACATGTCGTTGTCGCGTTCGAATACGAACCTCTTCGACGAGGGTATTCCTGCCGACCTCAATGCAGGCACCATCACCTCGCCGGCATTCCTGTCACTGATTAAGAGCCCGCTGCTCAATCCCTATCAGTACAACATGAACATCCATGCCTTTACATCGCTCTTGGCTGATGCCGACGACCTCTACAGCACCTTGAAGGAAGGCAACTACTCGTTGGCCAACCCCTTGGCAGTAATTGCCAATGGCAGCGGCGAGCGCAAGAACCGCAACGAGAACACCTTCTTCAATGTGACGATAACGCCTACCTGGGAGATTACGAAGGACTTGAAACTGACATCGCATTTCAGCTTCTACCTCAACCGTAATTCACAGGCTTACTATCGCCCCAACAACGGCCTGCCTCCGTTCTCTATCAAGGATCTTGGTACGGTCTATTCGATGACAGCCTCCATCTTCTCGAAGGAGATCAACTTCCTGAGCAATACGCATATTGACTGGAGCAAGAAGATCGGTGCCCACGACATTGCTTTGATGGGCGGCTTCCGTTACACCTACTTCAAGTTCGACGGCAGTCCTCTCAAGACGCAGTACAAGACTAAGCTCGACGACGACAAGAACCCGAAGCTCGACCCCAACCAATATCCCTCTGTATCAGGTGACGATGACAAGTGGAAGAATATGCAGTGGTATGTCTCTGGCGACTATAACTACATGAACAAATACTTTGCCACCGTCTCTTTGTTGGCTGAGAGCAACAGCCGTTTCGGTTCTAACGCCAATGGCGGCATCAAGATGGCTGGCACGAAGTGGGCCATCTTCCCCAGCGTGCAGTTAGGTTGGGTGCTGACCAACGAGAAATGGTTCCCCAAGACAAGCTTGGTCAACTATCTGCGCCTGAATGCGGGCTTTGACATGAGCGGTAACGACGGTATCAGCAATTATGCTGCCCGTACTTCATTTAGTACTGCCCGTTATAACAAGTCGGAGATTGGTGCCCAGCTGACCAATGTGGGTAACGAGGAGATTAAGTGGGAGACGACGTCGAAGTTCAATGTCGGTCTGGAGGCTAACTTCCTCAACAATCGCTTAGGTGTCAGGGCCGACTATTTCATCCATAGCACAAAAGACCTGTTGGCACTGAAGAGCTTTGATAACCCCATCGGTGGTATCAACAACTACTGGACCAACGACGGTGAGCTGCGCAATACCGGTTTTGAGGTGGGTGTCAGCGGCAAGCCCGTTTCTACAAGAGACTGGCATCTGGAAGTAGGTGCTACCTTAGGTCATTACAAGAACGAGGTGAAGGCTTTGGCTAACGGCAGCTACACCTCTTCCATCTATGGCGTCGACAACATCCTGACAGCCGTGGGCAATCCCGTAGGTGTGTTCTACGGCTACAAGACGCAGGGCGTGTTCTCTACCACTGCCGAAGCTCAGGAGGCTGCTCTTTATCTCATCGACGAGACTGGGAGCAAACAGTATTTCCAGGCTGGTGACGTACATTTCGTTGACTTGGACGGCAACCATCAGATTGACGAGCGCGACAAGACCATTATCGGTGATCCCAATCCCGACCTCTATGGCAACATCTTCCTCAACCTCAACTGGAAGCGCTTTACGCTTGGCATGACGTTCAACTATACGTTAGGAAACGATGTGTTCAACTACCAGCGCTCTGTACTTAACAGCGGTGCTACACTCTACAACCAGCAGGTGGCAGAGATTGCCCACTGGCGTTACGAGGGACAGAAAACCGACCTGCCTCGCTTAGGCTATGGCGACCCGATGGGCAACAACCGTTTCAGCGACCGCTGGATTGAGGATGGTTCGTATTTGCGCATGAAGAGTGTGATGCTTTCCTATCAGATTCCCATCCCCGACTCATGGCAGTCGTGGCTGCAGGGTATTGCTGTGTGGGCTGAGGGTCGCAACCTGTTCACTCTGACTAAGTACAAGGGCAACGACCCCGAGTTCTCTGCCAGCAACAACCAGCTCTTCCAGGGCATCGACAATGGCAACATTGCTCAGGGACGCATCTTCTCGATGGGTGTCAAGATTAATCTGTAAATTAG
>JAEEGL015129131.1_pt1 | contig 16745 bp, 12 predicted proteins | sample 9134231 | NCBI WGS metagenome assembly JAEEGL01 (sample SAMN16246548, study PRJNA631951) | gut metagenome | biome: gut microbiome; feature: rumen; material: fiber-attached | host: Bos | place: Iran: Karaj | collected 2018-10
AAGATGCATAATACTGAAAGTCAGGAAACTTTGGTACACGATGAAGTTTTTACACTTCATGTCTTCCGTATGGAAGTACAAACAAACAAGGAATTACGCAAATTCTGATTCCTAAGGATTTCTCAAGATGAAAAAATCATCAACATTATTTCGCGGATTAATATCCGTATTACTTTTTGCTGCATGTCTGTTTTCCGTAACAGGATGTCAGGAACCACAGCCAGAATTAACAGGTACATACACATCCTCCTTTGGCGAAACTTACATAATCACAGATACAACTTTTACTTACAGTTCTTCTATGGAATATGACGGCGTTAAATACGAAACAATAATAAATGGAACAGATGTTGTTTTTGTCTCACTTTCTGATACAGCCGGATATATATATTACAAAGTTCAAGATGTAGATCAATGGGCTGCCACAGCATACAAAGATTTAGTACTTACTGGAGTTTCGTTATCTAATGCATATAAATTAGGCGGCAAAACCTATTGCGATACATTACAAGAGGCAAAAACAGAATTTACAATAGAAAACGGATACTTTGCTTATTTTGGAGAGTATGCAAAAAAATAAAACTGTTTGTTTTCTGTTCATTTTTTTTTATATAATTAATGTTGCTTTTGCAGAAATGTCTTTTACAGTTACTGCAGAAGCAGCTACAGAAACTGATAAACAAAGTCAAAAAATTACAGAAATTTCCTCAGAACAAATTCAAGAATTTCACGCATCAACTTGTGCAGAAGTTCTCCGCAAAGCTGCTAATGCAAATGTAAAACAATACGGAGCATACGGCAGCGTATTTAATGCATATTTACGCAGTTTTTGCGGAGGCACTGTTGCAGTTTTGATCGATGGTGTTCAGGTTAATTCTGCACAAACCGGAGAATTCGATTTAACAAGAATCAATGTTAACGATATTGAAAAAATCGAAATAATCGAAGGAGCTTCTGACAGTAAGTATTGTGTTTCCGGAAGTGTCGGTGGAATAATCAATATCATTACAAAACAAAATATCAATTCAGAAAAATCTAAAATTTTTTTTAATACTGATATTTCAAACCTATTTTATTCAGGACTTTTTTTAGGCGCAAAAATTTTTGATACTCAAAATTATTTTGCATCTATGTCACAAAACACAAAAATTGCAGACTGGAAGCTTTCTGCAAGTTTTGTAAATGCAAAGAACAATTATTCATACATCAATTTTATAAGCAAAGAAAAATTACGGACTAACAATGATGCCAGAACCTTCAGTATATACGGTTCATCAATTTTTAAAATCAATCATTCAAGTTTGCAGATTATCGAAAACTTTTATAATGGAGCTGTCCATACACCAGGTACAGAAACGTCAATTATTACAGGAAATCAAAAAGATCTTTATAATTGTATAAACCTGCTTTATCAGAATCCAGAAATTTTTAATTCACTGGCAGATCTAACTGCCCAGATAAGTTACAAATATGACAGAACTTTTTTTGATGAAAACTGTAGCGACAATAACGAATCTGATATCAGTCTGCATAAGCTTCACACAGTTGCAGCAAACCTGCGTTCATCTTTTTTCATTAACACCGAATGGACTTTAAATTGTAGCGGTGACATTACAATTAACCTGTTAAATTCTACAAACTGTTATAACAACTCAGATTTAATATTCAAGAATCTGTATGGATTGTCTTTATCATCTGATTATACAGGAACCATCTTAAATTTTTATCCATCATGCAAAATTGTATTTACAGATTCAGAAATAATTCCTGTTCCAAAACTTGGAATCAAATTTAATAAACTAAACCTTAGCACTAACATCTACAGAATGTTTACAACGCCAACAATGAATCAATTGTATTGGAAAAACACTTCATATGCGCAAGGCAATCCAAATTTAAAAAACGAATCTGGCTGGGGCATTGATGCAAATTACACTTACAAAAAAAACACATTAGAACTTACCTGTGGTATTTTTTCAATGTACTATAAAGATAAAATACAATGGCTACAGATAAACCAAAACAAATTCCAATGCCAGAACACTGCAAGTGCAGCTTACTTTGGAGGAAATATTTTTGTAAACTATTCGCTTTTTAACTGGCTTTCAATACATGTAAAATATGATTTAAATTTATCATATTTACTGACAAATGGATTAACTTTAAAAGACAACAAAAGAATAATGTACACACCTGTCAATATTTTTTATTTTGATACCGATTGGCATTATAAAAAATATACGTTAACCTGCTCATACACTTTTACAGGGAAAAGATTCAAATCAAATGACAACGCAACTTATTTACCTGCATATAATATATTTGATATAGTTTTTGAATACAAGCTGCAAAAAAATACATTGCTGTATATTGTTTTAAAAAATATTTTTAATGAGCATTATTCTGAAATTGACGGTTATCCAATGCCAGGTTTTTCATGTAAGACAGGAGTAAAAATTTCAATTTGAAAAATCAAAAGCATAAACGAATATTAATTTCTGCTATATTAACAATTCTCTTTTATATACCTGTATTTTTCTTTTCTATAAATAAAGCACCAGTTAAACAACCGCTACAAATTACATTAAACCTAACAAAACAAGACATCAAAAACAAGAAACAAGAAAATGAAAAAAATACTGAAGGTAAAAAAAATGAAACCATACAAAATAAAAAAGAAATAAAAAACATAAAACAAAATAATGTTGAAACAATAAAAGATTCACAATTTACTTCAAAATATGAAAATATGAATTCAAAACAACAAGAGGCAGACTCTGCTTTACATACGTTTGCTAATCAAAACCTTAACGAGAGGAAAAATCCTATAGATATTATTGAAAAAAAAATTGCAGAAAATTTAAAATATCCGGAAATAGCAAAAAAAAGAAACATATCCGGTTATGTTGTATTCCAGATAACAACAGATTCAAAACTAAAATTAACAGGGTGCAGATTAATACAGTCAAGCGGATATAAAATTCTAGATAACGATGCTGCAAAACTTATTGAAAGTATCTTTCCCATTCAAACAAATGATTTGGATAATTACATAGAAATAAATGAAAACATCAGAATAGATTATGAATTGAAATAAACACAATATTTTGATACAGTATTTTTATGAATGCAAAGAAAACATTATTTTCTTTTGAAGTTTTTCCACCAAAAAAAACTTCACCAGTTGAAACTGTTTATAATACATTAGATAAATTACGCAATTTAAATCCAGATTTTATAAGTGTAACTTATGGTGCTGGAGGAAGTGAAAACTGTGAAACCACACTGGATATCGTAAAACGCATAAAAAATGTGTGCGGTGTTCCAAGTGCTAGCCATTTAACCTGTTTATATCTCACAAAAGATGACGCCTATAACGTATTAACAAATTTTCAAAATGAAGGCGTAGAAAACATTCTTGCATTACGTGGAGACAAAATCGAAGGAAGAGAGCCTGCTGGTGAATTTAACTACGCAGTGGATCTTGTTAAATTCATAAAAGATTTTGATTCAAAAAGAACTGACGGAAAACAGTTTAAAATATTCGGAGGCTGCTATCCGGAGCGTCATCCTGATGCAGCAAACATGGTTGAAGATATTTTACACTTAAAAGAAAAATGTGATGCCGGTGTTTCTCATCTATTAAGTCAATTATTTTTTGAAAATGAAGTATTCTATAATTTTGTAGAGAAAGCCCGTTGCGCAGGAATTAAAGTTCCAGTCGAAGCTGGTATTATGCCAGTTACAAACAAGCGACAGATTGAAAGAATGGTTTCAAAATGTGGAGTTGTTTTACCAAAAAAATATCTTGCCATGATGGAAAAATATGGTGACAATAACGAAGCCATCCGCGATGCAGGAATTGCTTATGCCATTAACCAGATAGTAGATCTTGTAAGTAATGGCGTAGATGGAATACACCTGTACACAATGAATAATCCATATATCGCAAAAAAAATTACAGAAGCAACAAAGAGCCTTTTTTAATCAGGAGTTTTTTATGAAGCGCTTTAAATTACCCGTTGAATTTATTTTAATTATTACACTGTTGTTTACTTTATTGAGTTGTTCTAAAAATATAAAAAGCGAAAACCTCAACATTGTCTGTACAAATTTTCCATGTTATGACTTTGCACGAGCTGTTTGTCCAAAAGCAGAAATTGCAATGTTAATAAAACCTGGCATGGAGGTTCATTCTTTTGACCCTAGCCCACAGGATATTGTAAAGATTGACCAGTGTGACATTTTTATTTTTATTGGCGGTGAAAGTGATGAATGGATTTACGATGTACTCGATTCCGTCGACATGAAAAACAAAAAAACAATAATGCTCATGGATGCTGTTGAACCAGTTACAGAAGACGGCAATGACTTTGAGAATGATGAACATATCTGGACTTCTCCTGCAAATGCAATAAGAATGGTTGATATGATTGCAGCCTCAATTTCTCAATATGATTCTAAAAATGCCGAGACCTATATCTCCAACGCACAGGAATACATTCGAAAAATTGCTGAAGCTCAGCACGAAGTATATGCCTCTATGCACCGCATGGATGGGAACACAATTGTAATGGCCGACAGATTTCCGTTTAAGTATTTTGCATTAGAATTCGGAATCCAGTATTTTGCGGCTTTCAACGGCTGTTCAAGTGCAGTTGAAGAAAATCCTGCAACAATTGCATTGCTGATAGATAAAGTCAAAGAATATAATCTAAAGAAGGTTTTTTATCTTGAATTAAGTAATCACAAAATTGCAGATTCAATAGCTGAACAATGTAAAGTTAAAACTGCTATGCTGCATTCTGCTCAAAATGTTACAAAAACAGAATTTGACAGCGGACTCACCTATGTTGATATAATTAAGATGAATGCAAAAGCCTTAGAAGACTAATCAAAAATCAAGCAGTAGATTTATTTTACAAAAAAAGAAACATACTCATTCTGAGCTCCACAAATAAACTCGCATTCATGTAATCCTTTTTGTGCAGGAAGTGAAAAAACAAACGGACGTTCAACTGTATTAAACAATTGCCCGTCATAATAAACATCAAGCTTATTATCAGTACCGCCAATTACTTCACAAGGAATTGCCTGCTTTCCAATATACATATTACTCAAATAAAAAACAGCATTATTCTTTGGCGTTAAAACTTTTAATTCTGTAGACAAATAGTCTACGTATTTTTCTGTATGTTTATTTCTTGCCCATACCTGATATTCACCCGGATATATTGTGACAATTTCTGAATTAATTTTTTGATGCCAGTTACAAATTACAGAACTATCATTATTTTTTATATATTCATAAACAACTGAATCACAATAATCGCCTGCCTTCATTCCAGAAACAGCACAAACTTTTTCTTTGTGATACATTTCCGGTTCTTTAAAACTTAATTCTGTATAGTCATTTTTGCCGCCTTCAAGATAATCTAAAATTCTTTTTGCAATAGTAGCGGGAACTGAGGAGCCGGTTTTGCCAACAACTGTATTACCGGAAAAATTTCCCATCCATACACCAACCGTATAATTCTTTGTTGAGCCTAATGCAACAATATCCTGAAACTGATTTGATGTTCCGGTTTTAAATATTGCCGGATATTCTGTCTGGAAAGAATGATTATAACCGAAGCCTAGTGCACGTGCTGATTTATCCGACAAAAATGAACAAATTATGCGGGAAGTATCTTTCGAAAAGACCTGCATTGCTCTGATATTATTTTTTTCATTACATGTTCTGACAGGCAGATAAATACCATCTCTAGAAAACACAGTAAAGGCACAAACAAGTTCACAAAGTGTAACTTCACCCGCACCTAATGCCAGCCCCAGATCAGCTATAGCTCCTTTTTCTTTTAAGGATGTAAAATTCAATTCATATAACTTAGATAAATACTTATTAACACCAATCTGATTCAAAATAGATACAGCAGGGATATTCAGACTTGAAGACAAAGCAATTCTTGCTCTCACAGGTCCATTAAACCTGTTATTAAAATTTTCCGGAATATATAGTTTATCATTTCCGAATTCTGAAGGAACGTCGGCAAGAACAGACGAAGGCTCAATAACATTTAAATCCAAAGCCAGAGCATACAAAAAAGGTTTCATAGAACTTCCGGGTTGATTTTTTACAAGCACTCCATCAATCTGACCTGAATTTTCGTAATCATAAAAGTCACCGTTTCCAATCCAGGTTAAAACAGAATTATCTTTATTATCAAGGATTAATAAACATCCATTTGATATTCTTGCCACAGATGATTTCATTAATGCATCCTGTAAAAGATTTTGTGAGAAATTAAAAAGTTCTGTATCCACTGTAGCTTTATATTCATATTGATTTTTCAGAGAATGTTTTTTTATATAATTTACAAAATGCGGCATATTCTGAATGTAATTAAAATAAGAAGCGGTTTTTGCAGTATTCTCTAAACTATAATGAGCAAAATGTTCGGGATATTTAACAGGATTATAAAAAGACGGATTACGAATCATTACAGCGAGTATTTTAGCTTCATCAAGAGTAATATCTTTAAGTTCTTTTGAAAAAAAAGTGCGGGCTGCCGAAGTAACACCCCACGAACCTTTTCCAAAATAAATTGAGTTTAAATATAATTCTAAAATTTTTCGTTTACTTAATTTAGACTCGATTCTATATGCATAATAAATATCATGTATTTTTCTTTTTACAGAAGGCTCATTAGACTGATTAATAATTTTAGCAAGCTGCATTGTTATTGTAGAACTTCCACGGACAATTTTTTTAGCTTTTGTATTTTCTAAAATTGCTTTAACAAGCGAACAATAATCAACACCATGATGAAAAAAAAATCTTTTATCTTCTGTTTGAATGAAAGCCATTAAAACATGTTTTGGTATTTTCTTTATTGGTGTATATTCACGACGTCCTCCATCCTTTAATGGAATAATCTGAATTAATTTATTTTGGCTGTCATATATTCTTGCAGAGTATTCCTGTGTTTCTAGCTGCTTCAATTTAGAAAACGGAAGCAGCCGGAATAAAACAGGAAAGAAAAAAATTACAGCAATAATAGTACAGAAAATTTTTTGTTTAATCTTCATTACTTAATAATAAACAAAGCACCATCAGCACGGCCGAAAATTTCTGCTTCATACATACATTCAGCCTGAACAGGAGGTGTAGGATAAACACCTCGACGAACTGCACGGAAAGTAAACTCAACAGTGACACTACCTGTTCCAAATTGATCATAGAAAAACTGAACTTCATTATCCAAAAGATTTTTATTTGTCATTCTGTTTCGCCATGAGCTAATTTCATGTTTATCGTTAACAGAACCTGTTGTAACCAATGTCGAATCAAGTATTTCAGCACCAGAAGGAATTGGAGCCCTTAATGCAACATATTCCCGATTTTTCGTGGTTTCAAGTTTTATAGTTGCATGGTATATTTTTCCAGATTCAAGTTCTATGACATTAGAATCTTTTGCTGCCGTAACAGTTTTATCTGTATCAGCATCAACAATTGTACAGGTTACCCCAAGACCTTCGTTACGTTTAGCCTGCATTTCATCAGGAATGGCATACTTCATTTCAACTGTGTAAAACAAATATCCGTCACCATTTTTTTCAAAGACAATTGGAAGCTCTTTATCACGCGGCAAACTGCTGATAAACTCATCCTCAAAAGGTAGTTCAAGAATTTTCGGTTTAACTCCTAATCCTTTAAACTTTTCTTTTAACAGTTCTTTTTGTTGTAAAGTTACAACAGCAGTATAATTTGTATCATCAAGTTTTCTGTAATTAATATACGCATTAATGGCTTCAAGCACCTGAGCCGTTGTAATCGTATTCTGATATCTTCCATGTGATTGTTGAGTAAGCAGAGTATACACAAGATGATCCACAACCAGGTCATCAGGTTTTGCAGTTACAAAAGCCTGTAAAATGTTTGAAAGCACAGATGTTTCATTCCGATACCAGTACCAGTATCCAGTTTTTTCTTTTGAAGAAACAGAAACTCCCCGGGATGAAAGCTGCAGATAAGGGCGTATTTTATTAAGCAATTCCAAAGCCCTCTCTGAATTTCCAAAATTTGAATAAGCAAGACTTACAAAAGCTGTTTCATCTAAAGTTAACTCATCAGCTTTTGCATACAGCTTATTAAGAATTGGCTCCATAGAATGATCATTTAATAAACTGAACACAAAACAAGAATAGGCTTCATTATAATTATTATTGTGTGGAGTCTGGTTTTCATAAAGCTTTTTATTAGAATCTTCAATCCTTTTATTCTGCTCCTGAAGTTCTTTTTTCAAATATATTTTCAAGAGCGAATCATTAATTGGTATATCAGAATGTGAATAACCATTTTGCAATGCCAGTGCATAAATATGTGCAATTCTTAAGCTGACATAGAATGATGAATTAAAACTAGAAGAATCAGGCCAGTAACCAAAACCACCTGATAAGTTCTGATAATTTTTCCAGTTCTTTGTAAATGATTTAACTGTTTTTTTAACATTTTCCACTTTGCTGTTAAGTCCAAACACATCGATATATTGACTAAAAACAATTAGTGGCAGAATTCTTGATGACTGTTGTTCAAGACAACCATAAGGATAATCAAACAAATAATTTACCGAAGACCCCAAAGCACCAAGCCTTGTAGCATCAAGAGTTATTTTAAAATCGCCCCGTCCTTCTTTTGCAAAACCTGGAATAGCAAGCATTTCACTTTCCTGTGCTTTTTTATCAGTGGTTGTCTGACCAGTCATAGTCACTGTTTCATAAACAAATGTTTTCTCGATTTTAAGTGGTGAAACAAGTCTTTCGTTTAACACATCACTCTTAATTGAATAAACTAGATTTACCGTTCCAGCTTTATCAGCACAAACATCAAAGTAAACAACACCCGACTGACCTGAAGCAACAAAAATCGTATTTTCATTTTTTCCGTCAACAAAACCTTTTCCAGGAATTGTTTTTCTACCTTCTAGAATATCCTGTTCAGTATCTTGTAGTGGAGTTTCAACAGAAAGTGTTACATTGACATTCATACCCGCATTAGAAAGATTAGAAATTAAAACACCACATTCTGCGGTATCACGTTCTCGCAGCATTCGTGGCTGAACCTGCTGAACATTTACCGGATTCTGTACTTTAATCTCATCTTCTTCGAGAGCAAACAAGTCATCTTTTACACCAAAACATGTGATACGGTAAGTTGTAAGATTATCAGGCATCGTAAATGTAACTACAGCTTCACCATTTTCATCAGTAATTAAAACCGGTTCAAAGAATGCAGTCGGTCTAAAATCCTTACGTTCATTTTCTTTCTTTTCTTCTGCATCACCACCAATAAGATTTTTTACAGAATAAGTTACAGGATCCATAAGAAGCGCACGGGAATCACCACCATATACACGCAAAGGGAAGTTATATTGGTCATAGAAATACGCAATTGGATTTGGAACATGATAATTAATTAAATCGAGAACTCCGCGGTCTACTGCCATTGCTGTTAATTCTGCACCGGCGTAAGGCAATCCGCCTTTTGTTGCTTTAAATTTAAAAGTAGCCTGCTCCCCTGGCCTATATGAAATTTTGTCACATTCAATCTGCACAGTAAACGAACGTACCATAGGATTTACAAATATTGGAGTTACCCCATAAAAACCTTTTGGCTTATCGAGGTCTACTTCACCATAATTATGTGTTGGCATTCCGTGTCTAACAGAAAATGATGAAATTGAAAGATAAACTACAGGCACATAATTATTAGCAATCGGAATCTCAATCACATCTGCTGATGTATCAAAATGTCTTACTTCTTCTGTAAAAATTCCTTCGCGTTCAACAGTAATAAGATAATCTCCGGCCGGAAGCGGACTTTCAAAAAGAACCTTTGCACATTCACCAGGATTATATTGACTTTGATTTGGTGTAAGGTTAATCGACTGGGAATTATATCTGTCGTACCACGAAGATTGTCCGCCTGTCACATAAAAACTAATCTGACTGATTACAGTGTTTCCTTTAGAATCACGTCCTGTAACTTTCAAAGTATACCAGCCAGATTCTTTTGGAGTTACAGAAAATGTTTTTGAATTGTTTACCTGTATTTTACCTTCGGCATCTAAAACATCCGAACGTTCATAACGTGTATAAATTGTATCATCAACACTTTGTTCATGAATCATAGTCCAGACTTCACGACTTAATTTATATTCCAGAGAATTTACTTTTTGCGAAATTTCTTTTTCTGATAAAAGATTACCTGAAAGATTTGTTAGAATAAAAGGAATTTCAAGTTTAGTTCCCTTACTTGCAAAACCGTTAACATTCTGAGCTTGTTTTAAACCGATGTAAAAACTGGCCGGATGAACAAAGATATTATTTTGAGCACTAATTCTCTGATTTGAAACATCAGTTACAAAAGCTTCGATATGATATATGTATGGAACACCATCAGTAATTTTTTCAGATTTACAAGACAAAGAAGCCTTGCCGTTATTTGAAAGATTACCTTTTTCTTCACTGTAATTTTTTCGTTCTGAATCAGTTGGTGCATAGAATGAATAATTTTTTGTTTCTTTTGTTGAAGGTGCAAAAACAGAAGGCTGCTTATACCAGTCAACATCATAAGAAGCACCGGCAAGGCTTCCACCGGCAAGATAAGATGCACTCAGAGCAGCAGAAAGTTTATCACCACCAAGATATGTAACTTCTGGAATTTTAATACTGGATTCAAATTTTACTCTTTCAAAATTTGCAACTGTAAAGGTAATCGATGAAGAATTATTTGAATCACTTCGTTTATATTCAATATTATAAACACCTGACTGTAATTTATCCGGAAGCTTAAAAGAACCATAAAAACCGCCTGAAGCACTTGTTGTTCCAGAAATTGTTTTAATTATATCCTCAGAATTCCACCAGTCCCCTTTAGCTCTGATTGTATAATCTCCTGTGAACGGCATTAATGCGCCAAGCATCTGATCTCTATCTATTCCCCGGAAAGTTACAATTTCTCCCGGACGATAAATTCCACGATCACAGAACATAAAGGTTCTTTGTCTTGCTTTACGTGCATCTTCTGTTGATGATGTGTATACGCCGTAACGCCAGGTATCATGTGACTGCGGACAATACACAGCCTGATCATCACCGTTAACAACATAAACACAGACATTACTGTTAATTTTTTTCATTTGTTCTGAATCAAAACTAATTACACAAAAACCTTTTTGGTTTGTCTTAGATTTCGCAATTAAATTTTTAGCATAAGTTTGTTTATCATCATATTCAAAAGTTTTTTCGTTATTTTCTTTGTAATAACCGTGATTCATATTTGAAACTATAAACACATCAGCATTCTCAACAGGTTTACCGCTTTCAAGACTTCGAACCATGACAGCAGCTTTATTAAAACCGATGCGTGAAGTTATTCCTAAATCGGTAACCTGCACAGTAACACGATTATCCTGATAAGATGTTTCTGGTTCATTCGTCCACCAATTATAACTTGTATAATTTACATGAGCAAAGAATTTTACAAAACCATATTTATCATTTTTCAAAAATGGATTTAATTCAACCTGTTCAAATTGTCTTTGATTTTTTACATTTGTTAAAATATTTGTTTTTATCGGCTCTGTATTATCAAATGTATAATCAAGCATCAAAGGATTTTTTGTTTTAGCCAAAGTATAGTATGAACCATCGAGAATATTCTGATGTTCAAAAAGCATAATATGTGGGAACTGAGCTTCGAGCATAACGCTTCCCCAGTTTTGAAAGTTCGCATACGACTGTTCACCAGGAGTTCTAAAATCATACTCGGACTTTGTAATTGTTTTCATTGCCCGTGCTTTATAATCCCAGACACTGGTTTCAAAACTGATGCTTTGTCCGTAAATATCTTTTAAACTTGAACCGAATTTGATTTTATATGATTTTCCGTATTCTAAAGGAAGATTATAAATTGTTACATTTCCGTTTGTGCCATAAATTTTAATATTATCTTCTGTAAGTTTATAATCAAAATCGAATGAAATATTTTCTATTAATGATTTTTTATCTGGCTGTGTAGAAAAATCAATTGATACTGGCCATGCAAACTTTCCGTGTGAATAACCGGCAGCTTCACTGCAGGAACTGATGTAAAATTTTTTCAGCGTACTGTAGGATTTATAATTTTTACTTTCAGCATCTTCAAAAGTTGCTTTAACATAGGTATTCCGTGGTAACTGACCTTTTACTTCAACAAAAAATGTATTTGTAATTTGTTTTTCTTCATCAAATGAAGGAGCATTTGCCCACATAAAAAATACTTTTTTATAAACAGGTGTAACAGTAAACTGATATTCAGCCTTATCCGTGAACACTTTTAATCTGTCTTTTACATTCTCTGCTTTTGTAGAATAATTTGTACGGATGATAAATCTATTTTCGTAAGGAGGAAGTGCTCCGCTTTCTTCGGAATATGCACATTTATTTTCTTCAATATAACCACCCCAGATATTAATTACCTTCATCGGTTCAGCCTGTGTTTTAAATTCAGTCTGTCCAGTAATCTTTTTTCCGGAAAGCGAAACAAGTTCAGGATTAATTTTTATTTTATATACAGTGGTCGGATCAACTGCTTCATCTGCTTCAAAACTAATGTGCTTAGTTCCGTACCATTTATAAACACCGGAAAGCGCAGGTTCAATTGAAATTACATCAGAAGTTTTTTGCACAGAAGAAAGAGCCTGTAAAGCATGAACAGGTACAGAAAAAATTACATAGAACACCGGATTTGTTTCCTGTGCAACAACTTTTCCCTGCGGTCCCCATTGTTCAACTTCAAATACTTTTGCAGCATCTTCGGCAAGTTCCGTTTCTGATTCATCAATCTGATACTCCTGGAGTTTTGGACGTTCAGTTGAATATTTTGTTACATAATCAGAAAGCTTCCGCACTCCAGGAATGATTGATTCAGTTTTTGATTTTTCATCAGCAGCAATATCTGTGTTTGTTTTTTCCGTATCTTTTTTTTCATTGAACAAACTATCAGGATATTCAGGGGTATAATCTAAAGTAAAAAAAGATTTTACAGATTCATAAGATACATTTTGTTCTTTGTCTTTTTCTAAAACAAATGATTTATAATCGTGATACTCAGGATTATTTTCATCATATTTTCCCGGATCAAAATTACCTGCATAAAAAGCCGCTTGATTATCATTATCTGATTTATCATTATTACAGCAAATGCAAAATAATGAACCAAAAACCAAAACAAGAACATATAGCATCTTTTTCATTGTACACACCCCGTGTTTTTTTTTATTTTAACAAATCTGTTTTATCAATCAGATATTTTGAAGAACAGTATTCACAAACCACTTCAAGCGGAAAATCGCCTTCAAGTATTTCTGTAAACTGTTTTGAATTTAAAGCTTTGATATGTGAAGCAAATTTTTGTTTTGAACATGGACAATCGTATTTTACTTTTCTGGTTAATGCGACAGAAGGATTAAACTCACGGAACAAACCATAAACAATATCTTCAGTATCACCCTGTTCACTGAACCATTGTCCTAAACTTGGACATGCCGAAAAAGCATGTTCAACACGTTCAGTTATTTCTTCATCAGCACCAGGCATAGCCTGTAAAAACAGCGCACCAGCACCTGTAACAAGTCCATCTTTAGAAAATTGAATTGATGTATTGAATGCAGTATTTATCTGTTCAGACTGCAAAAAATAATACGTTAAATCCTGTGCTATATTTTTATTAACAATTTCAACAGTGCCAATCTGAGGTTCTCTTGCTCCTTCCGGATAACGGTACAAAGTTAAAGTTCCATCACCAAAGAATTGACTTGTATCCCAGGACTCCAAAGGTTTTTCAAGCGGAATATTTTTATCAGACAGATAACCGCGTACAAAACCTGTAGAATCTACACTTACAGAAAAACCTTTACACAAACCGTTTGTTTCATAACGCATTGTGATATGCTCGCGGCCTTTCATAGTCTGCAGCAGTAATCCGCCTGCAAGACATCCGTGTCCGAGAATAAATGTTTCTAAAATACCAAGACCATGCTGACTTCTCATCTGGTTTACCAGCATTGTTCCATTCAGTAAGGCACCACGATACATTCCGTCTGCCATTACAAAAACACACATTTCATCCGGATAAATTTTTTCCAAATGTTCAATTAATTGAGAATTATCTATATTTGCTTTAATCATTTTTATTTACTTGCTTCTGATGTTATAGTTTCTGAACCGGCAGATTCTTCTGTTGTTGTTTTCCAAAGTTCTTCTTCAAATGCATCTGGATTTTGAGGCATTCCATAACAGGATGTGAGCATACCAATACCTAAAATTCCAAGTATCGTTGCTGTAATTTTTTTGAAATTCCAGTTAATCCCTGATTTTTTCATAAAGTCCTCCATATACTATTGTAATAATTCAAGATTACATCGGGCTACTTCACACTGCATATCATGATGTAAATGTAAACCGTTTCCTAAACAATTTTTCCACGCTTCACATTTTTCACATTTGCCGTGTTTTGCCCAGCTTCTATCACGCATGTTCTGATATTTATTTTTCCATACATCAGAAAATTTTTCTGAATAAATGTTTCCCTGAATAAAATCTTTTCCGCGAACACTCAAACAGGCACTTATAGAACCGTCACACATAACAGACCCAACATTTACACCTGCCCTGCAAAAGAAAAAATAATCCCGGACTTTAAGTTCGTATTTTCCCAGATAACCTTCGCAGGAATAATTTAATCCGATTCCCTGTCCATACTGATTTTTATAATTACGAGTTTCGGCTATAAAGTTTATCAGTTTTTTATATTGGTCTTTATTCAAGGCAAGTTCGTTTTCCTGTGCACGGCCTTCCGGAAAAATAGAAAAAATTCTCCAGTTTGTTACGCCCTTATCAATTAAAAAATCCCGAAGATCATACAGATTATCAAGGTTCTGCTGATGCACGCAAGTAATAACATCGTAAACCAGTCTTTGCGGAAACTTTTTCTGATACGCTACAGCCATATCAATTGCTTCACACACCTTTTGAAAACTGTCCTTGTTTTTTCGTAAATATGTGTGCTGATCATACAATCCGTCAATTGAAAAACTTATTGAACTAAGTCCGGAATTTAAAAGGGATGAAAAGCGCAGCGGTGTCATAGCCAGACCATTAGTAACAATTCCCCAGGAAAACCCATGCTTTATTATTTCACGGCCAACTAGCTCCAAATCATCACGCAGTAAAGGTTCACCGCCGGTTATACAGACGGTAAGCTGCTTAGGATCAAGGTTTTGCTTTATGTCATCGAGCACTTTTACAAAATCTTTTGGATTCATGTCTTTAACCCCCGAAGATTTAAGACAGTCAGAACCGCAGTGCCGGCAGTTTAAATTACAGCGCAGAGTACATTCCCAAAAAAGATAACACAATTCGTGTTTTTTTATGGTAGCATCACGATATTTTCTAAAAACTGCCTGTTTAAATTTTAGACCTAAAGACATTAATCCCTCTCTAGATTTACATCAAGGTTAACATTTCCGCCCCAGCCGTTAGCATATACTTCTGGTGTAATTTCAGCCTGGCTTGTCTTAAATGAGCCGTTTTGTTCGCCATCAACATCAGTAAATATAATTTGGATTTTATCTTTTCCTTTCGTAATGAAACAATAATAACCATCTTCTGTTGTGATTTCTTTTACAGATTCATCATTACTGGCAGTAACTTGAATTCCCTTTACAGGTTCAGTTTTTCCGTCGCCGTCAATATCACCATAAACATAACCTGATACAGATGGAGGAGAACCATACATTGCAGGAGCTAAAGGCCACAATGATTTTCCATTTCCATTTAAATCACAGCCTAAAACAAGACCTATGCCAAAAAAATTGCAGACAGCTGCTACAATTCTCAAATAAACAGTTTTAATCTTTTTCATAATAATATTATAACACATTTTTTCATATTATGATATGATAATTACAAGAGGAAACAAGTGAAAATTTACATAGGAAATTTAAGTTTTAATACAACAGAAGAAACTCTAAAAAGCGAATTTTCTGTTTTTGGCGAAGTTGAATCTGTTAACATCATAAGGGATAAAATAACAAACTCCTCCAAAGGCTTTGCTTTTGTTGAAATACCGGATAATGAAAAAGCTTTTATGGCAATAGAAAAAATGAATGGAAAAATTTTAGACGGAAGAAGACTCCGGATTAGTGAGGCAAAAGAAATGCCACACAATAACGGCAGGCGATAAAATGGAATTTATTTCTGAAGATTTTAAAAAATTCATTGCACCTGGTATTGATAGAAAAGAAGTTTTATGCAAAATTCTCGAAAAAAAAAGCATCAATTATTCTATAATTCCGTTAGAAGGTAAAAATCACATATACATTAATTTTCTAAAATCTGATTATAACCCTACTTTTAAAATAAAAACCCTGCTTGTACATTACGACCGCTTTGGAAATTCACCGGGAGCAAATGACAACAGTGCAGCGGTTTTTCAACTTATCAACTGGATTGAAAAACAAAATGTGTATCAGCATAATATGAGGATAATTTTTACAGATGGCGAAGAACTTTCTGAACTGCCGTCAGGTAAAGCAAATTTGGTACAGGGTTCTTTTGCTTTAGCAGAACTGTTTAAACGCTTAGGGCTGACTTCGGATGATGTATATGTTTTAGACTGCACAGGTCGCGGTGATATTCTC
>JAEEGL011608203.1_pt1 | contig 16744 bp, 14 predicted proteins | sample 9134231 | NCBI WGS metagenome assembly JAEEGL01 (sample SAMN16246548, study PRJNA631951) | gut metagenome | biome: gut microbiome; feature: rumen; material: fiber-attached | host: Bos | place: Iran: Karaj | collected 2018-10
ATCATCGGCTACGCCCCCTGCGAGATGCACTCCATCAAGGGCGGCATGGTCAACTGCCAGGCCGAGATGAAGAAGGCGGTCGCCTGCGGCTACTGGAACCTCTTCCGCTTCAACCCCGCGGCCGAAGCCGGCAAGAAGTTCGTCCTCGATTCCAAGGCCCCGGCGGGCGGATATCAGGAATTCCTGATGAACGAAGCCCGTTACAGCCGCCTGACCCGCGAGTTCCCGGAGCGCGCCACCGTGCTCTTCGAACGCAACGAGAAGGCCGCCATGGAGCGCTGGGAGCATCTGAACCGTCTGGTGAAGATGTACGCCGAGGAGTGATCCCGGAAAGGCGATTTTCCCGCAAACAAATCCAAGAAGCCTGCGTGAGATCTCACGCAGGCTTCTTCTCTTTGGGGATATCCGGGGACGCGCCGTCAGGCGATCAGGTCGCTTTCCCGGAACTGCAGAGCGTAAAGAGAGGCATAGGTGCCGCCGAGGGCCATCAGCTCCTCGTGGGTGCCCTCCTCGGTGATCCGGCCCTCGGACACCACCACGATCCGGTCGGCGTTTTTCACGGTGGAAAGCCGGTGCGCCACCACCAGGGTCGTCCGCCCCCTGCAAAGCTCGTCCAGAGCGGTCTGGATCAGGATCTCGGTGGTGTTGTCCAGGGCGCTGGTCGCCTCGTCCAGGATCAGGATCGCGGGATCCTTCAGAAAGACCCGGGCGATGGAAAGCCGCTGCTTCTGCCCGCCGGAAAGCTTCACGCCGCGCTCGCCGATGCGGGTGTCGTACCCGTCGGGAAGGGTCGCGACGAACTCGTCGATATGGGCGCGCTTCGCGGCGAGCTCCATCTCCTCCCGCGTGGCGCCGGGACGGCCGTACAGGATGTTTTCGCCGATGGTGCCGTCGAAGAGGAAGACGTCCTGCTGGACGATGCCGATGTTTTTGCGCAGGCTGTCCAGCGTCACCCCGTTGATATCGTTTCCGTCGATGGAGAGAAGACCGGATTCATACCGGTAAAACCGCGGGATCAGATGGCACAGGGTGGTCTTTCCGCCGCCGGAGGGACCCACCAGGGCCACCTTCTGCCCCTTGCGGATCTCCAGGGAGATGTCGCGCACCACTTCCTTCGCGGCGTCGTAGGAAAAGGAAACGTGGTCGAAGACGATGTCTCCCTTCACGTTTTGAAGGGGACGCGCGTCGGGGGATTCGATTTCCGGCTCCTCGTCCATGATCTCCAGAAAACGCTGGAAGCCGGTGACGCCGTTCTGGTACTGCTCCACGAAGTTGATCAGGGTCATCACCGGCCCGATGAACAGGTTGATCGACACCACGAAGGCCGAGTAGTCGCCGAAGGAGATGCGCCCGTTGTAGAGGAAGATGCCGCCGGCGATCAGGACGATGACGTTGAAAATGTCGGTGATGAAGGCGGTGGAGGAATGGAACTGGGCCATGGCCTTGTAGGAATGCTTCCGCGCCTCCACGAAGGAGGAATTGCCCGCCTCGAACTTGCGGGACTCCTCGGCGGTGTTGGTGAAGGCTTTGGTGACGCGGATGCCGGATATGCTGCTTTCCACGGCGCTGTTGATCACGGCCATGCTCTTGCGGGTCTCCATGAAGGCCGCGCGCATCCGGGTGCTCATCACCCTTGCCACCACGACCAGAAGAGGCACGCAGGTGAAGACGATCAGGGTCAGAAGCCAGTCGATGGTAGAGAGATAGGTAAACGCGCCGACGATCATCACGCCGCTGATGAAAAGGTTTTCCGGCCCGTGGTGCGCAAGCTCCGAAATATCCATCAGGTCGTTGGTCATCCGGGACATGATCTTGCCGGTCTCGTGGTTGTCGAAATAGGAATAGGGAAGGGTCTCCAGCTTCCGGAACATGTCGGTGCGCATCTGGGCCTGCATGCCCACGCCGATCATGTGGCCGTAATACTGGATGAAGAACTGAAGCCCCATCCGGAGCGCGTAGACCAGAAGGAGTCCCGCTCCGGTGATCACGATCATCCGGAATCTGCGGTTGGGGATCAGATCGTTGAGCATGGTGCGGGTCATCACCGGGTAGACCATGCCGATCAGGGAGACCAGAAAGGACGCCAGCATGTCGAAAAAGAACATGACGCGGTGAGGCCTGTAATAGGCGATGAATCGTTTCAGCATTTCGCTCCCTCGCTTTTCTCCGGAGCTCTCCGGCAGTGCAGGTATTCGGCTTCGTCGCAGCCGCCGTAGGCGGGCGTGCAGGGGGACGGCGTTTCCTTCGTCAGAGAGAGAAGGGACGCCGCCATGTCTTCGGCGGCGGCGTGGTCGATCACGTAATGCACGTGATATCCGCGCTTTTCGCCGGCGATCAGTCCGGCTTCGCGCATCAGCTTCAGATGCTGGGACACGGCCGATTCGCTGATCCCCAGCTTGCGCGCCAGCGCCCCGACGCAGTAACCCCGCTGCAGCAAAAGCCTATAGATCCGCATGCGCGTCTCGTCGCCGAGCGCGCGGCAGAGCGTGACGAGCTCCATTCCCGCTTCGCCTCCTTTTTTCTTCCGGTCCGATCGAAAGACAGTATACCACCGGAATCTGATTCAGTCAATACTTCATCGGATCGAAGCGTTCCCCTCCGGAATGCGTCTTGTTTTTTCGGGGCGGATATGCTATCATATTTTCGGAAAAGGGAGGGGGAAAAGCGTGGAAAAGCCCAGAATAGCCCTGCTTTCCGGCGATCCCGCGGGGATCGGGCCGCGCCTTGGCGCGAAGCTTCTGAAAAAGCGCGCGGCGGATTTTTCTCCGGTCGTCGTGGGAAACGAGAGGATCCATACCGCGGCCCTTTCCCGTCTGGCGCCGGATCTGATCGATCTTTTTCCGGTTTACGACGTCCCGGCGGGGTTTTTGGTGCGGGGCGAAAGATCGGCCGAGGGCGGCCGGATGCAGCTTCAGGCCCTGGGAAAGGCCGCGCATCTTCTCCTGGAGGGACGGGTGGACGCGATCCTGATCACCGGCTTCGATCCGGAGTCTGTCTCGCTTTACGATCCGCTGCTCCCGGACGATCTGGCTTACGTAAAAAAAGCCTTTCCGGGCCGGAAGATCGCGCGCGCGTTTTATCTTTCCGGCAGTCCCGTGACTCTGTATGAAGGTCTTCCGGCCCCTCTGGCAATCAGCGCCGCAGGCCCCCGCTACGGGGAAGAGGAGACCCGGCCGGAGGACGAGAAGGCGACGGAGGACGCGCTCGCCTTTCTGCTTTCGCTCCGGAAGGCGGCGCCCGGAGAAGAGCGACCGCAATCCCCTTGATCTGAAACAGGAAAGCACGGCGCTTCGCGCGCCGGAAACAAGCCGCCTCCGGCGGCGGAAAAGGGAGGAAGGACCTCATCATGACCTTTGAAGAAAACGTGAAGACGATCCGGGAGGGCAAAGCGATCCTCGGCCTGGAAATGGGCAGCACCCGCGTCAAGGCGGTCCTGATCGGAGAGGATCACACTCCGCTGGCCAGCGGCAGCTCCGACTGGGAAAACAAACTGGAAAACGGAATCTGGACCTACTCGCTGGAGGACGTGAAGAAGGCGGTGCAGGAAAGCTATCAGACCCTGAAGGAAAACGTCATCGACCTTTTCGGGGTCAAGATCGGCCGCATCGCCGCCATGGGCTTTTCCGGCATGATGCACGGCTATCTGCCCTTTGACGGGGACGGCCGTCAGCTCGCGCCCTTCCGCACGTGGCGCAACACCATGACCGAGCGGGAGGCCGCCGAGCTTTCGGAGCTTTTCGGCTTCAACGTGCCCCAGAGATGGAGCGTTTCGCACCTTTATCAGGCGGTGCGCGCCGGAGAAGAGCATACGAAAAGGATCGCCCGCCTCACCACCCTCGCGGGCTATCTGCACTGGATCCTGACCGGGGAATTCGTCCTCGGCGTGGGCGAGGCGTCCGGCATGTTCCCGGTGAACGAAAAGACCGGCGATTACGACGAGCGCATGATCGCCCTGTTCGATGAAAAGATCCGGGCTTACGGCATGCCGTGGCGCGTCCGGGACATCCTGCCCAGGGTCCTTCCCGCCGGCGCGCCGGCCGGCAGGATCACGCCCGCCGGCGCCCTCTTCCTCGATCCCTACGGCGATCTGGAGGACGGCAGCTTCGTCTGCCCGCCCGAAGGCGACGCGGGCACCGGCGTGGCCGCCGCCGACAGCGTCCCGCCCCGCACCGGCAACGTCAGCGCCGGGACCAGCATCTTCTCCATGGTGGTGCTGGAAAAACCTCTGAAGAGCTATTATCCCGAGATCGACGTGGTGGCGACGCCCGCCGGGAAGCCGGTGGCGATGGTCCACTGCAACAACTGCACCTCGGATATCAACGCCTGGGCCGATCTCTTTGCGGAATTCTCCGCCACGGTGGGCAAAAAGGTCACCCGGGGAGAGGCCCTGGATTCCTTCTTCTATACGGCGGCGGAGGCTGAGGAGGACGCGGGCGGCGTGGTCGCCTATCCCTTCTTCTCGGGCGAGCACATCCTCGGGCTGGAGGAAGGCCGGCCGATGCTCCTCAGGAGCGCGGACGCCCGCTTCACCTACAGGAACCTGGCGCGCGCCTCGCTCTATTCGGCCATGGCGACCCTGAAGATCGGCATGGACATCCTTTCGGAAAAGGAAAACGTGGAAATCGATTCGCTCTTTGGGCACGGAGGATTCTTTAAGGCGAAGGGCGTGGGGCAGAAGCTGATGGCCTCGGCGCTTTCCACCCCGGTCACCGTGATGGAGACCGCGGGAGAGGGCGGCCCCTGGGGCATGGCGCTGCTGGCGGCCTACGCGTACCGGAAGGCGGAGGGAGAAAGCCTGGAAAGCTATCTCCGGGACCGCGTGTTCGCCGGATCGAAGGCGGAGACGGCGGCTCCCGATGAAAAGACCGGCGCGGGCTTTGCCCGGTATCTCGCCTCTTTCCGGGCGGCGCTTCCCGCCGAGAAAAAGGCCGTGGAGCTTCTGAAGGGGTGAGGATATGCTGGAGGAACTGAAAAAGAAGGTTTGGGAGGCGAACCTCCTTCTCCCGCGATACAATCTGGTGATTTTCACCTGGGGCAACGTCTCGGCCGTCGACCGGGAAACCGGCCTCATGGTCATCAAGCCGTCGGGCGTGGAGTATGAGGATCTCCGCCCGGAGGATATGGTGACGGTGGATATCCATACCGGCGAAACGGTCGAAGGCGACCTGAACCCCTCCTCCGACACCCTGACCCACGCGGCGCTCTACCGCGCCTTCCCCTCGATCGGCGGGGTGGTGCACACCCACTCCCGCTGGGCGACGATCTACGCGCAGGCGGCGAAGCCCATCCCGGCTCTGGGGACCACCCACGGAGATTATTTCTACGGCGAGATCCCGGTGACGCGGGCGATGACGCCGGAGGAGATCGGCGGCGGCCCCGGCCGCTACGAGGCGGAGACCGGCAAGGTGATCGTCGAAACCTTCCGGGACAAGGACCCCGACGCGGTGCCCGCGTGTCTGGTGAAAAGCCACGGACCCTTCATCTGGGGCAAGGATGCGAAGAACGCGGTGCACAACGCGGTGATCCTGGAGGAGCTCGCCTTCATGGCGTGGCACGACGAGGCGCTCCTGCCCGGGATCGGACCGATGCAGAAGGAGCTTCTGGACAAGCACTATCTGCGCAAGCACGGCAAGGACGCCTATTACGGACAGAAATAAGGATCAAAGAAAAACAAAAACCCGGCGGCGCACAGCGCCGCCGGGTTTTTCTCTTTTCCGCCTTGCCGCCTTACGCCATGGTTTCCAGCATTTTCATGCTGACTTCCCATTTTGCGGGCTCTCCCGCGGCGAAGGCGCGGGCTTCTTCGATCATGTATTCGCCCATCCGGAGGCATTCGTCCCCGGCGGAGCCCGCGATGTGCGGGGTCAGGAGGACGTTTTCCATCCCGTAGAAGGGATGGTTCGGCAGGGGCGGTTCGGGCATGGTCACGTCAAGAAGGGCGGTGCGGGTGGGGACCTCCTTCAGGGCGCGCACCAGATCGTCCTCCACCACCTGCGCGCCGCGCCCGGTGTTGAGGAAAAAGGCCGTCGGACGCATCCGGGAGAAAAGAGCGTAATCCAGCATCCCCACCGTGGCGGGAAGGTTCGCAATGTGATTGGAGATCACCCCGCAGGTCGAAAAGATCTCCTCCAGCGAGGCGGGCCTGACGCCGAATTCCTCCTCGCGCGAACGGTCGAAGAAGGGATCGTAGTAGAGGACCTCCAGACGGTAGGGCAGAAGGAGCCTCGCGACCTCCCTGCCCACCATGCCGAGGCCCAGAAGCCCGACCTTTTCGCCGTAGTTTCCCCGGTAGGTGCGGAAGACCCTCAGGGCGGCGGCGCGGTCCCTCTTTTCGGGCAGACAGGCGAAGAAGCCCTTGTTGGCCAGAAGGATCGCCGAAAGGGCGTACTCGGCCACCGGCACGGCGTTGGCCGCCCAGGCCGAAAAGACCCTGATTCCTTTTTCCAGGAAGGGACGGGCGAAGGCCTGCACCGATCCCGCGCCGTAAAACACGGCCTTGAGACAGGGCAGCTCTCTTTCGATCTCTTCTTTCGAAAGGGCGGGCATGCCCCAGGTGGAAAAGACGAATTCACAGCCGGCGTATTTCCCGCCGGAGGAAGCCAGCTCCTTTCCCGACACGGGATCGGGAGAGAGAAACTCGTACGCGGAGGCGAGAGAGGCGATCCCCCCGTCGCCGTAAACCTTCCGGATGTTTTCGGGGGCGTCGCACAGAAACAGAGCCTTTTTCATGACCGGATCCTCCTTTTGCCGCCCGGAGGGCGGCGGCTTTTCCCAAAAAACAGGTGCAAATCACAAAAGATTGTGCTTTCCCTTTTCACTGACGTGTGGTATACTTATTTTTGACCCCGTATCCCTTCCGCGGAAGGGGACGGGTCTCCCACCGAAGAGCATACAGGTTTTTCCGACCTTTGTCAAGTGACGGAGTACGACATGAAACACGAGACCTTTCATTACAGAACCGCGGAGGAATTTCGGGACAAGCTCCGGGAGCTCGGTCTGGAGATCCCGCTCGCCGAAAACACGGACGCGTTGTTCCGCCCGCTCGGCCGGATCCCGAACCGCATCGTCTTCCAGCCGATGGAGGGCTGCGACGGCGGGACCGACGGCACCATCGGGGAGCTTTCCCTGCGGCGGTATATCCGCGAGGCCGAGGGCGGCGCGGGGATTCTCTGGTTCGAGGCGGTGGCCGTCGTTCCGGAGGGGAGAGCCAATCCCCGCCAGCCGTGGCTTACCGAAAAGACGCTCGCAAGCTTCCAGCAGACCGTGGAAAAGGTCAAGGAAGCCGGCGTGAAAAAGAACGGATACGCCCCCGTCATGATCCTGCAGGCCACGCATTCGGGCCGGTATTCCCGGCCGGAAGGTACGTCCGCCCCGATCATCGCCTATAACAATCCGCTTTTTGAAAAGGACGCGCCGATCTCCGCCGACCGGATCGCGAGTGACGGGTATCTGGATTCGCTTCCGGAATACTACGGAAGAACGGCGGCGCTCGCCGAAAAGGCGGGGTTCGACGGCGTGGATATCAAATGCTGTCACCGGTATCTCCTGAGCGAGCTGCTTTCGGCCTACAACCGTCCCGGGAAATACGGCGGAAGCCTGGAAAACCGGGCGCGGCTGCTTCTCGAGGGGATCGACGCGGCGAACGCCGCGACGGGCCGGGATTTCATCAAGACCTCCAGACTCAATCTTTACGACGCCTTCCCCTATCCCTTCGGCTTCGGAACAGACCTGCGGGAGGGAAGCGCGAAAAGGGACGCCGGGGAGCTTTTCGCTCTGGTCTCCCGGATGAAGGAGCGCGGCGTCCGCCTTCTCAACACCTCCATGGGAAACCCCTACGTGAATCCTCACGTGAACCGTCCTTACGATCTGGGCGGCTACGTTCCCGACGAGCATCCGCTCGAAGGCGTGGCGCGCATGATCGCCGGCGTAAAAGAGCTGCAGGAGGCGTTCCCCGATCTTCTGACGGTCGCCTCGGGACTTACCTATCTGCGCGGATTCGCCTTCCCGGCCGCGGCGGCCCTGGTGGAAAGCGGAAGCGCGGCTTTTGCCGGCTTCGGCCGGGAAAGCTTCGCCTACCCGGATTTTCCGAACGATCTCAAAAAGGGAGAACTCGACCGGAAAAAGCTCTGCGTCGCCTGCTCGAAATGCACCGAACTGATGCGCGCGGGCTCGGTGACCGGATGCGTGCTGCAGGATAAGGAGATCTATCTCCCCCTGTACCGCGCCCGGTGCATGAAGAAATGAAACCGTATCCCGGCGAAAAAGCACGGGAACGGATACGGAAAGGATGACAGCCGATATGAAAGGGATCCTCAAAAGAGCGGCGGCGGTAGCGCTCGCGCTTGCGCTGGCGGTCGCGCTCCTCGCCTCCTGCTCGGGATCGCGCACCCTCCTCACGGTGGACGGCGCCGCCGTCACCGAGGAGATCATGAATTATTACGTCTATATTTCCACCTCCATGCTGGAGCTTTACAATCGCGGCGCCCTGGATTACTCCGCCGAGATCGAAGAATTCGGCGGAAGGAAACTCGGCGACGTGATCAAGGAGCTTGCCTACCAGCAGATCATGAACGATTATGCCGGCCTGAGCCTCGCCAAGCAGTACGACCTGGAATTCGACGAGGAGGAAATGACCCTGATCGACAGCCAGGTGGAGAAGGTCATCGCCGGCATCGGCGACAACAGCACCTACCGGGAGTTCCTGAACACCGTGAAAATATCCGACAAGACCTACCGCCAGATGCTCCGGAATCAGATGCTTCTGGACAAAGTCAAGGAATATCTGGTGGCGGACGACGGTCCGATGGCTCTGACCGAGGAAGAACTCGCCGCGGCCACCGAAACCTTCCGGGAGGATTTCGTCAACGTGGAATACGTCGTTCTTTCCCGGCTGGATCTCACCAACGGCGAGGAGCTGGATTCCGCGACCATCGCAGCCCAGCGTGAGCTGGCGCAGAAGGTGCGCGCGCTCGCGCTCAACGGCAGCAATTTCCACAAGCTGATCGACAAATACAGCGCGAACAAGCCCAGCGACGGCTACAGCGCCTACGTCAAAAACGACGCCAGCGAAGGACTTCCCGAAGAATTCCTCCGGGCGGCCTTCTCCCTGAAGGACGGCGAGATCAGCAATGTGATCTCCACGGAATACGGGTTCTACGTCATCAAGCGCCTGCCCTACGACGAACTTCTCCCCACGGTGGTGAAAAAGACCGCCCAAGAGGAAAAATATGAGAAGCTGCTCAAAGAGGTACAGGACCGCATGACGGTGGTCACCACGTCCGCCTTCAACGCCTACGAGGTCAAATGAACCGCACGCTCTTTTTTCGGGTGGCTCCGGAGGAAGACGGCCGCAGGGCCGGGGAGCTTTTGCGGAAAAAAGGAATATCGCATACCCTGCTGGTGCTGATCAAGCGGCAGGGTATGCTTTTCTGTGACGGCGAGCCGGTCTTTTCGAACCGCGTCGTGCGCGCGGGGGAGACCCTGGCCGTCACGCTCCGGGAAGAGGAGGGGAGCGGGAACATCGCGCCGGAGGAAGGACCGCTTCGGATCCTTTACGAGGACGAGGACGTCCTCGCGGTCGACAAGGAGGCCGGGATCCCGGTGCATCCCTCCCGCGCTCACGTGTACGGGACCCTGGCCGGGCGGGTGATGAAGAGATACGAGGGGGAGGTTTTCACCTTCCGCGCGGTGAACCGGCTGGATCTGGGCACGAGCGGGATCGTTCTGGTGGCGAAAAACGCCCTTTCGGCCAACTGGCTCGCCTCTCACGCCGGAATGGGAAAAGAATACCTGGGCCTTGCCCGGGGGAAATTCCCGGAAAAGCTTCTCATCGACCGGCCCGTCGCGCGGGAGGCCGAAGGGGAAATGCGCCGCGTGGTCCGGGAGGACGGGGAACGGGCCGTGACCGAAGCCGAACGTCTCTCCTTTCACGGGGATTTTTCCCTGGTGCGTTTCCTCCTCCACACCGGCCGGACCCACCAGATCCGGGTGCACGCGGCTTACGTCGGGCATCCTCTTCTGGGCGATCCGCTTTACGGGGAGGGCGGCGAAAAAGCGTACGGTCTTGCGCGTCAGGCGCTCCACGCCGCGCGGCTTTCTTTTTTCCTGCCCTATTCCGAAAAGAGGGCGACGATCGAGTCTCCTCTGCCGGAGGATCTTTCCCGGATCCTTGCGGCGCATCCCGCGGAATAGCGGCCGGCGATCCGGAGCCCTGCGTCAAAGCATGATAAACCGCCGCCGGCGGCGGAAGGAAACCGAAAGGGCTGTGAAAAGGAGCGGAAAAGTCCGCGGCTTCACGGTCCTTTTTGCCGCTCTTCCGGGCGCGGAGCTCTTGTCACCGGAGGAGAAATATGCTATACTGTTCCACAGAAAATCGCGCACGGCAAATGCTCGCGGAAGAACGAGGAGGATATCGTATGAAGGTTCTGGTCACCGGCGGCGCCGGGTATATCGGCAGCCACACCTGCGTGGCGCTTCTGGAGGCGGGGTATGACGTCGCCTGCATCGACAATCTGGACAACAGCTCCTACGAGGCGATCCGCCGCGTGGAGGAGCTGACCGGCAAAAAGATCCCCTTTTATGAAAAGAACATCCTGGACAGAGAAGCGCTGAAGGCGGTCTTCGAGGCTGAAAAGCCCGACGCGGTCATCCACTTCGCCGCGCTGAAGGCGGTGGGCGAATCGGTGGCAAAGCCGCTGGAATACTACCACACCAACGTATACGGCACCATCACGCTCCTGGAAGTCATGCGGGAGGAGGGCGTGAAAAAGCTGGTCTACAGCTCCTCGGCCACGGTTTACAGCTCGGTCAAGGAGATGCCGGTGAACGAGGAATCCTTCGCCTACGTCACCACCAATCCCTACGGCTGGACCAAGATCATGTGCGAACAGATCATCCGCGACACCGCGAAAGCCGATCCGGAGCTTTCGGCGGCGCTCCTGCGCTACTTCAATCCGGTGGGCGCCCATCCCTCCGGCCGCATCGGCGAGGATCCGGCGGGCATCCCCAACAACCTCATGCCCTATATCGCCCAGGTGGCCAGCGGCAAGCTCCAGCGTCTTTCGGTCTACGGCAACGATTATCCCACCCGCGACGGCACCGGCGTGCGCGACTACATCCACGTCTGCGATCTGGCCGACGGACACGTGCTGGCGCTGGGCAGGATCGCCGGAGGCAAGGGCGTTTACACCTATAACCTCGGCAGCGGCAAGGGCACCTCGGTCCTGGAAATGGTAAAGGCGTTTGAAGAGGCGTCGGGCAGAAAGATCCCCTACGTCATCGCGCCGCGCCGTCCCGGCGACATCGCGGAGGTTTTCGCCGACGCGTCGCTTGCGGAGAAAGAGCTCGGCTTCAAAACGAAGCGGGACGTCTTCGACATGTGCCGGGACCTCTGGAACTGGCAGTCGCACAATCCCAACGGATACGAAAAGTAAGCGGAAGGCCTGCCGGCAGAAAGGATCCGATCTATGGCATATCTGGACGAATATCAAAAATGGCTTGAATATCCCGCGCTGGACCCGGCCTTGAAAGAGGAACTGGAGGCGATGAAGGGGAACGACAAGGCGATCGAGGACGCCTTTTTCGCGCCGCTCTCCTTCGGGACGGCGGGGCTTCGCGGCGTCATGGGCGCCGGGATCAACCGCATGAACCGCTACACGGTGGCGCAGGCCACCAAAGGCCTTTCGGAATACATCCTTTCCTTCGGGAAGGAGACGGCGGAAAGAGGCTGCGCCGTCTGTTACGACAGCCGCAACAACTCCGCCCTTTTCTCGGAGATCGTCGCCCGCGTTCTGGCGCACGACGGGATCCGGGTGTTCCTCTTCGACGAGCTGCGCCCCACTCCCGAGCTTTCCTTCATCATCCGCCGGAACGGCTACGTCGCCGGCGTCAACGTCACCGCCAGCCATAATCCCAAGGAGTACAACGGCTACAAGGTCTACTGGGAGGACGGCGCTCAGCTTTCGGACGCCGTCGCCGGCGCAGTCTCCGAAAGGATCCGCGCGACCGATCTTTTCGGCGTGGAGCTCGCCGATTTTGAGGAGGCGAAAAGGAACGGCCTGATCACGATCCTCGGAAAAGAAACGGACGAGGCGTTCTACGAGGCCATTCTCAAAACCTCCATCAATCCCGGCGCGATCCGGGAGGCGGCTCCCGGCTTCAAGGTCATCTACACGCCCTTCCACGGCGCAGGCTACCGGGAGGTGCCCGAGATCCTGAGGCGTCTCGGCCAGGAATCCTTCTATCCGGTGAAGGAGCAGATGGTCGTGGACGGCAATTTCCCCACGGTGAAAAGCCCCAACCCGGAGAATAAAGAAGGCTTCGCCATCGCCATCGACATGGCGAAGAAGATGAACGTGGATCTGATCGTCGGCACCGACCCCGACGCCGACCGGCTCGGCGCGGTGGTCCGGAACGCCGAAGGCGAATACGTCAGCCTCACCGGGAACCAGATGGGCGTCCTGCTTCTGGACTACATCATCCGCGCCCGGAAGGAAAACGGCACCCTTTCGGATAAGGCTGTGATGATCACCTCCTGCGTTTCCACCCGCATGGCCGAAGCGGTCGCCGACGCGGGCGGCGTCGAGACCGATTACTGCTTCACCGGCTTCCGCTTCATCGCGGAAAGGATGAACAAGGCCGTTTCCGAGGGCAAGCAGTTCCTCCTGGGGTTTGAGGAATCCTGCGGCTATCTCATGGGCGATTACGCCCGCGACAAGGATGCGGTGGGCGCCGCGGCCGTCGCGATCGAAATGGCGGCGTATTATCACCTCCGCGGCAAGACTCTCTACGACGTCCTGATCGAATGCTACCGGAAATACGGATACTATTCCGAAACGACCATGAATCTGGTGATGCCCGGCGTGGACGGCCTGGAAAGGATCCGCGGCCTGATGAAATCGCTGCGGGAGGAGCCTCCGGCCGATATTGCCGGCAGAGCCGTCGCCGCCGTGAGCGATCACCTGGCGGGGACCCGGAAGAGCGCGAGCGGGACCGAAGCGCTTCCCGCCCATCTCACCGGATCCAACGTTCTCGGCTTTATGCTGGCGGACGGATCGGAGGTCCTGGTGCGTCCCTCGGGCACCGAGCCGAAGGTTAAGGTCTACGTCCTGACCCGCGGCAAAAGCGCCGAAGAGGCCGAAAAGACGAAGAGCGAGCTCACCGAAGCCTGTAAGGGCTGGATCTGAGAAGCAAAAGACGCGGGCGGAAAAACGACAGCCGTTTTTCCGCCCGCTTTCGCGATCCGGGAAAGGGGAAAAGCGTGAAACGAAACTGGTTTGAGTATCATTCGCCGGAGGAAATCCTGGCGGATGCGAAGCGAAACGGCGTTCATCTTCCGCTGGCGAAAGACGCCGGGGTCCTTTGGGAAAAGCTGACCTTCGGAGGCGTGACGCTTCAGAACCGGATCGGGATCGCTCCGATGGAGGGGGTGGACAGCCTTCCCTCCGGCGCGCCGTCGGAGCTGACCTTCCGCCGTTACCGCCGCTTCGCCCGGGGCGGGGCGGGGCTTATCTGGCTGGAGGCCACGGCGCCGTCGCCCGCGGGCAGAAGCCACGGGAAGCAGCTGATGCTGACCGAAGAAACGCTCGGCGATTTTCAGCGCCTTTCGGACGCTGTGCGCGAGGAAGGAATGAAGAAAAACGGCTTTTCGCCCTATCTGGTGATCCAGGCTCACGTTGCCGGGCGAATGGCCGAAAAACGGCCGCTGGTCGGCCGGTTTTTCCCCGAACGCGACAGGAAGCTCCGGGGGTTTGACGGAAAGCTCGCGACCGACGACGAACTGAAAAGGACCGAAGAGGAGCTCGGCGCTTTCGCCCTGCTTGCCAAAAAAGCCGGTTTCGACGCGGTGGAGATCAAATGCTGCCACGGCTATCTTCTGGGAGAGCTGCTTTCGGCCTGCGAACGCCCCGGTCCCTACGGCGGTTCCTTTGAAAACAGGACCCGCCTGTTCCGGAACGCCGTGAAGGCTGCGAAAGCCTTTGAGGACGATGCTTTTCTCGTCACCGCCCGGCTCGGGATCTACGACGGGCTGCCCCGTCCCTACGGCTTCGGCGTCGGGCCGGACGGCGGGATCGAACCCGATATGACCGAGCCGGTCCGTCTGGTCAGAGAGCTCCGGGAGGAAGGCATGCCCTTCCTGAACCTCTCTCTGGGCCTGACTCTCACCGCCGCGGCGAAACAGAATCCGATCCGGGATCTCGCGCGGATCGCCGACCTGACGGGGCAAATCAAAAAGGCTGTGCCGGAGATGACCGTATCGGGCACCGCCTTCTCGTATTTCCGGCAGTTCGCGGGGCTCCACGCCGCGGGATGCGTGGAGGAGGGCGTGTGCGACCACGTGCTTTTTGGCCGGATGGCCTTTGCCGACCCGGATTTCCCGCTGGAGCTGCGCGGCGCGGGGACGATCGACCCGGAAAAGACCTGCCTCACCTGCGACGGATGCGGCCGCCTCATCCGGGGCAGAAGACCCACCGGCTGCGTCGTGCGGGACAGGGAGACCTACCCGGTCCGGGAGGATTGAGCCCGCCGGGCCATAAAAAAAGGAGGCGCCTTCAAAGCACACTCCCCGTAAGACAGTAATTCAAGAAAAGCATTGAAAAACAGCATCTGTCTTACAGGATTGGGAATCAACGCAAACCTTTTATTTTGAACACGACAGCCGCCCGGTTTGATCCGCGCGGCTGTCCGTTTTTTGAAATGGGGGATTTCTATCTTATGATACTCCCGATTCGAGTATTTCTATTCTCGGGACATCACAGTCTATCTCCATCAATGCCCCGGTAGGAAGTATAGTCATAGGAGTCCGGTGAATGTAATCCACATTTTCCAATATGACCAAATCCGGTCTGTGTACTTCCTTACACATAACCTTTATGATTGTTTCCTCATTGTCATCATCCAAAGGGCCTGTTATCACAGCTTTCGCCTTATCAAATGCTCCGGCCGCAGCAAATGCCCGAAGTTCATGTAATCCAGCTAATTTACTGCCGTAAACACTTCCGTGTTCCAACGCAATAATGGAATCTTCCCAAATATCGGAACCCGGAAAATACTTCGTTCCCATGATCTGCCAAAGAGGGCCTCCGCAAACCGCGATAACATGGCCTCTGACTTTTCCCGATCCCTGCAATACTTTGTAGCCGGTTCCAGGCGTCCAGGGAATCATATCTTTCGGGTCCTCAATCTCATCATTATCCAAAAAGCGTTCATATTGCACTTCTTTCTGTCCCTCTTTGATTGTGTATGTGGTATTCCAATCAATAGGTGTAGTCTTTTCCGCTGGTTTGATCTCACCTATTACCTCATTTGAAAACAATGTCCGTCTGATTGCCTCTTCCGTATACTCATCAAGTTTTCCAGGCTGTGCGAGCGGGGTCAGAACAGAGGGACCGTAATAAGCACGGACGCCTGCATATGCAAAAACGGCCATCCATGTAGCAATATCGGAAAAACCCATAAATACCTTGGGATGATCATGAATGACCTGCGGATCGATATACGGAAGAACACGATAGGAATCATCTCCACCCAAATTACAGATAATACCTTTGATGGAATCATATTTCAAAGCCCACATCAAATCCTCGGCTCTTTTCTCGGGATGCTCATAAAGATACTCGCTTCCACGAAGCGCATTAGGAGTTTCAACCACTTTTACACGAAAGATTTTTTCAAATCTTCTTTTGCCAAGCAGATACCTGGGGAGCATATCTTCATCTCCGGCACGACCACTTGAAATCGAAAGAAATGCTACGGTATCGCCCTCGTTCAATTTTGATGGGATGATCAGTTTTTTCATTACGCTTCCTCCTTAATTTTCAAGCTGACGGTCTGTATAGTTGGAAGAGCCACTAACTAATATAGTTATAGTGTACTTAATGTAGACTCATAGTTCAAGAGTGTTTCTGTGAACATACAAAAAAACTGCGAATTGGTAAATCCGGTTATGCCACATTTGTTTTTCACGGTTCAAAATGTTTACAACTCATGGCTTGAAAACTCGCTCGATTTGAGTATAAGAGGTGTGTACACACATAATTCGGGAGGAGCCCGCGTAAATGGCAGAAAAGAAGAACCGACTGCGGCCGACACAGCTTCATTTCTATGTAAACGATCAGGAGTTTGAACTCATAAAGTCAAAAATGAAACAAGTGGGAACGGACAATCTGAGCGGTTATCTGCGCAAGATGGCGGTCGACGGTTACGTCATTCGTCTCAACATGAAGGAACTGCGTGAACTGACACGGCTCCTCGGAAACATCGCGGGCAGCGAGAACCAGATCGCGAAACGGGTAAACGAAACCGGAACGGTTTATGCGGAGGATCTTGAAGAGATCAAAAAGAACCAAGAACAGATCAGGGAAAGCGTCAGGAACATCCATTTCTATGTCAATAAATGCGGGTTCCATATCGTCGAGTTCTTTAACAGCCATCATCCGGATCCTCACGATCCGGAAACCGGCGAAGAGAACAATTATGAGGGTGAAGACTTCGACGGTATGTTCCGCTTTGAAAAGCGGATGATGACGGATAAGTGAGCTTTACGCACTGACTATGATGAGTCTGGTCGGATACTTGACGCATTATCTTGCCTGGCGGAAGGAAAAAGATTTCTCCGAAAGTTATTGACTTATGTCATTATCGGGTTTCTTATAGTTGCTGACATATGTCAGAAAGGAGAGCTTATGCCAAGACCATTCCGATGCCGCAGAATAGAACAGCTTCCGGTCTATCGCAGCTTCTCGCC
>JAEEGL014836948.1_pt1 | contig 16744 bp, 17 predicted proteins | sample 9134231 | NCBI WGS metagenome assembly JAEEGL01 (sample SAMN16246548, study PRJNA631951) | gut metagenome | biome: gut microbiome; feature: rumen; material: fiber-attached | host: Bos | place: Iran: Karaj | collected 2018-10
GGTGAGCGTGAGATCGCAGCTTACAACAAGTCACTTGGTAACTTCATCCTCGACGGTATCGCACCCGCCCCCCGTGGTGTTCCGCAGATCGAGGTTACATTCGACATCGATGCTAACGGTATCGTTAACGTATCCGCTAAGGATAAGGGAACAGGCCGTGAGCAGAAGATCACTATCACAGCTTCTTCCAACATGAGCGACGAGGATATCGAGAAGGCTATCAAGGAAGCTGAGCTCCACGCTGCTGAGGATAAGGAGCGTAAGGAGAAGGTTGACATCAAGAATAAGGCTGAGTCCACTGTATACCAGACAGAGAAGGCTCTCACAGACTTCGGTGACAAGGTATCCGAGGAAGATAAGGCTCCTATCAACGAGGCTCTCACAAAGCTTAAGGATGCCATCGCTAAGGACGACACTGAAGCAATGAAGACTGAGACAGAGAATGTATCCAACGTTCTCATGAAGCTCGGTGAGAAGTTCTATCAGGCATCCGGTGCTGCAGGCGCACAGGGTGCACCTAACCCTGAGGACTTCGCAGGTTACGGTGATGCAGGTCAGGCAGGCGGCGCTAACGGCGCAGGCCCTGATGAAGGATTTAAGAGTGCAGGCGGAGACTTCTAATGGCTTCAGGCGATTACTATGAGATATTGGGCGTCCAGAAAGGATGCTCAGACGATGAGCTTAAGAAAGCCTATCGTAAGTTAGCAAAGCAGTATCACCCGGACTTGAATCCGGGCGATAAGGCTGCCGAGCAGAAGTTCAAGGACGTTAACGAAGCGTATTCCGTATTGTCCGATGCCGACAAGAGACGTAAGTACGATCAGTTCGGTAAGGGCGCGGTAGACGGTTCCGGCGGCTTTGGCGGAGGCGGATACGGCGGCTTTGGCGCAGACTTCGATCCGATGGATATCTTCAACTCGTTCTTCGGAGGCGGGTTCGGAGGATTCGGAGGCGGATCTTCAAGACGCCGTAACGGACCTCAGAAGGGTGCCGATCTTAAGTACGGCATGACCCTCGAGTTTATGGAAGCTGCATTCGGCTGCGAGAAGGACATCACCTTCTCCCGTGAGGACCTCTGTCCTTCCTGTAAGGGCTCAGGTGCACAGCACGGTACTGCTCCCGAGACATGTCCTTCCTGTCGAGGATCCGGACGCATCCAGACACAGACACAGACTTTGTTTGGCATGACCATGGTAACCAAGGACTGTCCTGCGTGCGGAGGCCGTGGAACTGTAATAAGAACTCCATGTCCTGACTGCTCAGGCAAGGGCCGCAAGGTTACAAAGAGACAGCTTCATGTAAAGATCCCTGCAGGCGTAGACACGGGCGACTTGCTCCCTGTATACGGCGAAGGTGAGCCCGGCAGAAACGGCGGTTCACAGGGTAACCTTTATATCGAGTTCAAGGTTAAAAAGCACGATGTGTTTGTCCGTCAGGGCAGAAACACATTCTGTGAAGTACCGATCACATTGGCTCAGGCTGCATTGGGCGCCGAGGTCGACATTCCGACTATCGACGGACCTATGAAGTATCAGGTCAAGGACGGCACACAGCCGGGCGATCAGGTAAGCTTCAAGAGCAGAGGTATTACCGACAAGAACACACCTTCTCTAAAAGGTGACCACACGGTAAGATTCGTAGTCGAGATACCGACGAAGCTTAACGAGGAACAGAAGAAACTGCTTAAAGCATTTGATGCTTCATTGACCGATAGGAACTACATGAAGAAGAACTCATTCTTCGAGAAGGTCAAGAAGATATTCAGATAAAATCAATTGCCCCGGCCAACACCGGGGCGTTTTACGAGGTACAAAACCATGAAGTGGGCTGAGTTTACGATAATCACAACAGAAGAGGCATCCGAGGCAATCGCAGAGATGCTCGCACAGATCGGTGCAGACGGCATCGCAGTTACTGACCCTTGGGAGATCAAGCGCATTATCGACGATCCGAATTCTCTGTCTTATGCAGACAACGGATTCGTTAATTCCCTGGGAGAGGACGTAACTGTACGTGCGTACTTTGCAGAGCTCGACGGTCTTATCCGTCTCGGCCCCAAGGCAGAAGAGTATGTGGACGAGTTCGACACCACTTCCATCTACGGCAACATCACGGGTTCTCGTGTATCAGTAGATGAGGCTCTCACAATCCTCAAGAACCAGCTTGCCAAGATTGGTGAGTTCCTTGATATCGGCAAGGGATTCGATTCATGGAAGTATGTAGAGGACCAGGACTGGGAGAACGAGTGGAAGAAGGACTACAAGGCGTTCAAGATCTCCGACAGAGTTGTTATCTGTCCGTCATGGGAGACATACGAAGGCGATCCTTCAGACGTGATCGTATCGCTTGATCCCGGTTCCGCATTCGGTACGGGTACACATGAGACAACTTCCACATGCGCGGCATTGCTTGATACAGCGATTCGTGGCGGTGAGAAGGTGCTCGACCTCGGAACAGGTTCGGGCATTCTTGCAATCATCTGTAAGAAGCTCGGCGCAGGCGACATCGATGCGGTTGATATCGATAAGCTCGCCGTAGATGTAGCTGTTGATAACTGTAAGATCAACGACTGTTCAGACATCGACTGCTATGTAGGTGAGTTAATGGACGTTAAGTCATCCGACTACGACATCATCGTAGCTAACATCATCGCTGACGTTATCGCTGCAATCTGTGGAGATGTTCCGTCGCGTCTTGCACCCGGTGGTAAGTTCATCTGTTCGGGAATCATCAATACTAAGAAGGGCAAGGTCGAGAAGGCGCTCGCTGAGGCAGGCTTCAAGATCTTAAGAGTCGAAGAGAAGAACGACTGGATGGCCTACGAGTGCGTGGTCGGGTGATCTGCGGCTGGTGATTGGCTGATTTGGTGTTATTGACCGGCTGATTCTTTATTCCGTTCTTCATATAACTGTAAATCAAGAGTCTGGTAAAGAGCATGATTCAAAATTCTTTATTTGACTCTTTGATTTGTAGCTTATCAGGAGTTAGATGAAGAGTGACTCAATATACGAGGTTAAAAACATGAAAAGATTATCAAAATTAGTATCTATTGTATTAACTATGTCATTATTAACGGCCTGCACTACCGGAGTAGTCGAAGAGTCTTCGGAAACATCGGTTGAAGAGACTGTTATCGACGAGTCGGTATTAGAGATATCCGACAGTCAGATCGAATACAGATTCGCAAGCCGTGAAGAGGGAATAGAGCTCATGCTTGCGAATGAAGAATACTATGACGGCTTCAGTCAGAATGATCTTGACTTCAAGATGCAGCAGTCCGGAGCAACGATGGAAGAGTACCAGGAATTTGCAAGTGAACAGGTCTGCGAATTTACGGACGAGCAGATGGCAAGGATAGATGAGAGTATCGCAAGAATAGAGCAGACGATAGATGAGAACGGCTATCAGCTTCCTCCTCTTGATGAGATCGTATTTATCGCGACTACTATGGAGGAAGAACCGGGTGCAGGCGGATATACACACGGAACTGAGATTTACCTTGGTGATTTCGTGACTGACCTATGTGACGATGAGACATTGGATTTTATAATTGCTCATGAATTGTTCCACTGCCTTACAAGGTGTAATCCTGACTTTAGAGCCGAGATGTACGAACTGATTAACTTCACTGTTACCGGTGAGGGTTTTGAGATTCCTGAGAACGTGTTCGAGTACCACATCTCCAATCCTGATGTAGAACACCATGATGCATATGCAACATTCCATATCAACGGTGAAGATATCGACTGCTTTACTGATTTCGTAACAACGGAGCACTACGAGCAGGCTCAGTCGGATTTCTTCTCAGTAGGAACGACAGCACTCATCCCGATTGATGGAACGGATACATTCTACACTCCTGAAGAAGCAGATAACTTCTATGATGTATTCGGAAGAAATACTGGTTACGTAATAGATCCTGAGGAGTGTATGGCGGATAACTTCGCATACGCTCTTGTCTACGGTATGTCAGGTCCTAATGGTGAAGGCTATGCCAATCCCGAGATAATAGAAGGAATCCTAACAAATCTCGGTGCAGAATTCGTAGGGTGAATATACTACTAATCAACATCAATGCATTAACGGAAAAGAGAGCCTCGGGAATCGCTTCTTCCCGGGGCTCTTGTGCGATGTACAAGCGAACATCCATTCATTCCTTCGCTTAAGCGGATTGTAGCATTTGCGGAATGATCTATTAATCAAAAAGAATCATACTTTAAGCCTTTCTTTTAAAGCTTCCTGAAGAACTTGAGAGAAGTTTACTTTTTCTTCCAAGGCGGCTTCGTTCAGCCATTCAGGAATGGTAAGTGTTTTCTTTACTGATTTAGTGCTAAATTGTCTTCTGTACTCTTGAGTATCGCAGATTATATATGTGACGAATTCTTCGTCATTATGGGTAATATCATTGATAGGTGAGGGAGCAGGAACATCTATTCCTTTTTCTTCATAGTTGTTGAAGATCATAAGAGCCAATACATCTCGTGCCATCATGATTCCATGAGTAAGGTTATCCCCAGCTGTATAGCAGCATTCTATATCAGGAAAAGTGATGGAATAGCCACCTTCAGATTCTGGTGTGAATACAGCAGGATACGCATAAACTGAATTTCTGTTAGCCATTGTCATTTCTCCTATAGTTATTTGATTCCAGCGTCTCTCAATATTGATTTAAGTGTTCCGGTTGGTATCCCCTCTGATAATAACACGTATAATACGTGCTGTCTATCAATTGCTATATTTATTCCATAATCAAATTCTAAAGAATTAGAAAGTCCTAATCACCTACGAAATGTCGACAATTTTCGACAAATTCCGACAAGTCTGGATTACCCCGTATGTTAGAATACTAACTGATACTAACTACCCGGAGGTTCCCAATGACATTCAACGACATCCTCACAAAAGTAAGAACTATCGCATCCGGCGTGGATGCTTCCAATATGGGTTTTCTCGCTGTACAGGTTAACCTCACAGGCGCTGAAGGCGGCGTGTTCTACGTAGAGGTTAAGGACGGCAAGATCAACGTGGAGCCTTACGAGTACACTGACAGAAACTGCGCTGTTACCATGAGCCTTGACGACTTTAATAAGCTCATCGACGGCAAGCTTGATCCGATCTTCGCTTTTACCACAGGTAAGCTTAAGGTAGACGGCGACGTTGGCAAGGCTCTCGAGTTCAGTAAGATCGTCAAGAAGTAATGCCCCAAGACACACCAACCAGAACCATTAAAGTTGTCGCTGCGATAATTAGACGCGGCGACATGTTTTATGCTACCCAGAGAGGCTACGGCGACTATAAGGACGGCTGGGAGTTCCCGGGCGGCAAGGTAGAGCCTCACGAGACGCCTGAGCAGGCACTTGCACGTGAGATTAAAGAAGAGCTTCTTACCGACATCAGGGTAGGAGAGAAACTCATCACCGTTGAGCACGACTATCCCGGCTTTCATCTGTCCATGGACTGCTTCTGGGCGGAGCTTGTTAATGACGAGGATCCGACTCTGACCGAGCACGAAGCAGCAAGGTGGCTTACCAAAGATGAGCTTAACGAAGTAGACTGGCTTCCTGCCGACATAAAGGTAGTTGAGGCGATTTTGAGGAGTCACACAACCTTTACATACTGATCACTATTCGCGCTTCTATACATTCTATAATTAAGGAATGAAGACTACTAAAGAAAACAAGGCTGCAGAGCGGGCGCTCGCATACCGCGATGTAATCCATTACGGTAAGGACATCGTTGGAAGCGACATCTTCAAGAAGGCGATGGTGCAGACGCACCACAGGAAGACGACGGTGGGAGTCCACTCCGCCTGTGTCGCTGTGATTGCATTAGGGATGTGCCGTAAGCTTAACCGCAGGAAGCACCGCCTTGATGAGCGAAGAGTGGTTCTCGCGGCTCTCACGCACGACTTAGGCATAGTAGGAAGGCACGAGAAATACTCCACCAACATTGAGACTTACCTTCGTCACCCTTCGGACTCGGCCAAGATCGCCATGAGTCTTCTTCCTGACATGAACAAGAAGTTCTACAGGACCATCTCGCGCCACATGTTCCCGGTCACTATACTGCCGCCCTCATCGCTGGAAGGTCTTGTCGTATCACTTGCGGACAAGATGGCTTCCTTTAATGACATCACACAGCGAAAAGCTTACTCAAGGATGTAACAACGAATCAGTATGATCTGTCCCAGATGCGGTACCCCAATGAGTGGCGGAGTATGTCCCGAGTGCGGATTTCCTGTAACACTACAAAAAACTCCCCTTCAACCGAAGGGGAGTCATCATCATATACTCATTACGACTTATGCGTTAATACCGTACTGTCCGCACGTGTTATTCCACTCTTCAGAACTTGTAAATCCTGAGATAACCTCGGATCTTGTAGCGCCGTTCTCAAGTGCGATCATCCAGTTTCTGAATCCCTCACCATCTGGCTTTCTGTCGAAGAATACTGTGTAAAGAATATTCACGAACTCGGCGTTATCGAGGTCTCTTGATATGAACTCGACACTATGGAGGAAACCGTTAGCAACCTCAGTTCCGGACTTAGCCTTAGTATTAAGAAGATTGATCCAGTAAAGTCTTCCAGTAGCATCTGCATTACGGTTAAGAGCATCCTCGTAAAGTCTGTCAACGAAGCCCTCTGCACCGTTACGTGTAGCACCTGCAACCTGAGTAACAGGGGCAGAAGCGGGAGCGGAGCTTACGGAAGAACTTGAGGAAGAAACAGGAGCAACAACAGGTGCCTCTGTAACTGTAACTACCGTCTCAGGAACTACAACTTCGATAACATCCTCGGAAGTCTCATCAGAAGATTCATCTGCGGGAGTCGTATCGTCTTCCACTGTAATCTCAACAACTGTCTCACCTTCATCCTCACCGTCCTCAGCACCTGTATCCTCATCAACATCGGGTGTGCCGTTATCAGGAGTTACATCTTCAGGAGTCTCGTCCTCAGAACCGGCAGTATCTGTATCACCTGCATCTGTATCACTATCAGAACCTGTACCCTCATCAACATCCGGAATACCATAATCCGGAGCGACATCCTCATCTGCCTGATCCTCTACTTCTGCTCTATGCATATCAATGCAGATTACGATGCCGTAAAGTCTGCTGTTAAGTACCTCTAATTCCTGTGAGCTTAGGTAGGATACCTCAATTGCAGTACGTACATCGTTCATTATATTGAAGCACTCATCTAACTCCTCCTGGGAAAGAAGCATATGGTACTGAGCCAAATAAAGATTAACTAAATCGAGTGACTCCTGAACATGTGCATACTGATCGGGAGTAGCAAGATACTGTGCAGCAGGACCTTCTTCCACTTCGGGAGTAACATCAGTAATCGTGAAATTGAAGTTTCCCGTAGGTCTTAAATTAGGGTTAAAGTGAGACGATACTCTGAATGTATATGTCTGGCCTTCAACAAGCTCTACATCACCTGAGAAATCAAGCGTACCCACAACACCGCCGTCGATTCTGCAGATCTCATAATCAGAAGTAACAGTAGTACCTTCAATAATACATACCATAGGATCGATCGTACCGTAACCGCCTGTCAGGACGATATCTGATGACTCAAGATGGTAAGTACCCGTGTGTTCGGGAACGAATATATAATCTGTGCTGATGGTATCGTTCGTCTTACCGATATTAACTCTGGTAGTTCCGCAAGTGATGTTTCCTCCGGAAGCTGCCATAACAGTAACACCGCCGACAGCAAGTGTTGTAGCAAGTGCGACGCCGATAATCTTGGTAGTGATGTTCTTAATCTTGTGCATTTTGTTTTCCTCCCAGAAAGTAAGCTAATTCGTTTTCCGTCCTTATAAAACAACACGGGAACACCAAACCCAATAAGCAATACACCTCGAAAATGTTGCTTAAGCGACACCAGGAAGGGGGAGTGTCGGGAAAGGGGTAAAAAAGAGGATGTGGCACGTCGAAAAGCTGGGGGAGGGCAGAAAAGTATGATATAATAATATTGTTTGATATTATAAAATTATGTAGCGGATTACCTGATATATTGGTTAAGGGAAGGTAGATGACAATAATGGGAACAAACAAAAAGCCGAATAGAAATCACAAGAAGAAAAGTAATCAAAATAGGAGTACACCGTATAATAATACTCGTGTAATTAATAATTCAGACAATAATAAGAAGAACGTAAACAACAATGAGATTAAATCTAATGAAGTTTCAATTGATAATTGTTCAAGTGTAGATAGTAGTTCGGTAAATTTTGATAACGTGCATCCTGTAAAACAGGATGAGAAGAAAATCCCTTTGCTATTATCATCAAAGTTATCTTTAACTAATGGTTCTTTGGTACTGTCAGCACTTATACTGTTTTTTTCGTCGTTGAAAGCTTGCTCGATTTCTTTATATTTTCACATTCCAATGAGTGAATTGGTAAGTGTTTCTACAGTGTCAGAGTATATTGTCAATGTGCTTCCATGTGTCTTGCTTTGTGTTTTTTACTATTACGCTGTAAAAGAAATTAATCAAATTGCATTAAAGACTGACAAAACACAATTTGACGAAATTAAAGTGAAAATTGACATAGGGCTCTATTCAGTAGCTGTTGTCCTTTTAGCGTTTGTGAATGGAATAATATGTCTAGGTAGTGACTTAAGACGCATGAAACTATTTAATCAATACAGTGTATTCTCTAATATCCTTTTTCCTGTTTGTTCATTTCTAATTGTTGTAGTAACGTTTGTAATCATATCTGTAATTGCTTACAACAAAAAGGCGAATAGTCATAAACAGGGAAAAGAGTCCAGTTCTGATGATTTATATAAATTATTTGCTTTCTTGATATGTATAGTTTTTGGGCTTATTCCCTTCTCTATTCGTTTATTCTATGATACTTTTTTACCACTAAAGTGTTATGATTATGAGGTTACAATAGTTGATAATGAACCGTATGTAGTAATTTGCAATAATCCAAAGGGTAAGATTGCCATGACGTTTAGTGTAGATAGAGATAATACTCTTATTATTGATAATAGTGAGTATACATATATTAGTTCAAGTAATCGGGACTTCATGTATTGTCATTTTGATTCAGTTCGGATTGAATCAGATAATGAATGAAATTGCATTTATTTGTTCTTGAATAGTGGAAATGGTCACAGCATAATGCAGTGACCATTTTTAAAGAGCTATATTTCTCTCAGTCCCAAGCTCTTAAGATACTGATACGTTCCATCATAGAACTCAGGAAGTCTGGTTCTATCTTCCCAGAATCCGTTTGCGTTCTTGTGTGAATTGCCTTCAGGTACGCATATAATCATACCAGCTCTAGCGCGAGTGAGAAGAACTCGGTATGCATTAAGCATATACTTCATGCGTTCCTGTTTACTCTCAGTATTTGCAATCAATTCACTCCAGCAACTCTTACTGCTGCTGAATGTATAGAAGTGCCATTCGTCATTCTCATAACGCATGTCAGCATCCCAAAGAAGGCAGGTGTAATCTAATTCGAGACCCTGAACCTGAATCTCGGTTGCGGCGTCTTCGAGGTAGTTAGATGATCTGGTATCAACTTTATCTTCAAGGAACCAATGAACAGCATTCTCATCATCAGAAGGTAATACATGTATACCGAGAGGTTTGTATCTAGCAGATTCCTTGGTGATAAGAACACCAGTTTTCTCAGAACCTCGTACTTTCTCATGCAACCATCTCTTTGCCTTTTCCATATCTCTGGTAAGAATAATCGGATACTTATCGTTAATCTCTTCATATATGGATGCTGCACTCGGATCTAATGCAAGTACAGCATGTACCCAAGCAGAGAGTTTTTCTGCTCTGTAAGAGCGCAAGGAAACTCCAAGATGGAGATCTTCGGCGAAGGTGACATTCTTATTGTCTTTGAGTAACTCATTAACTTTACCTTCAGCATATTCCGGTTCAGTTAGCTGAGGTGAGATATATACTTTCCAGTGAGTGAAAGTCTCATTCAGAGATTTGATCCATTCTGATATTCCGGCCTCACCCGTATTGATCTCCTGACCGCCACCTACAAGGCAAACGATAGTCGCCCAGTCTTCTCTCTGGTCAAGCGACCATATCAGAAATGACGCTTCTGACATGGGAAAGTTGGGTACCTTCAGCTTGTTACCATAAGTTCCGCCTCGCTTAAGATAATCAGCAAGTCTCTTGTGAGTCCAGGAACGCTGTGCCTCATCGAAGATTGCAACATGCTCAACTTCACCATATCCGGCGTCCTGCATCTTAACAGCTTTCTCAGGATCAATCTCAAGTATTCCATTCTCGACTGGATTCTTGATCTTGGCTAACATGTTATCCCTGTATCGGTGGATGATCTGAATAAACTTGCCGACTTCACGTTTGGAGTCAGTCTTTTTCTTCTTTTCTCCACGTGCTTTACATTTCTCGTAATTATCTCTAGCGAGAGCTTCGTTAAGTACTGCTACCAAAGGTCCATTACCGGACAGATAGACCGCACCTTCCTCTTCGATAGGATTATCAGAACCTTGATACGTCTGTTTTACTGCTACATCAAGACCGACTAAAGTCTTGCCCGCGCCGGGGACACCTGTTACGAAGCAAATACTCTTTTCACTATTCTGTTTGCTCTTATGTATGACATCAAGGATATAAGCTATGGTTCTGTCAGTCGTAACTTTGTCTGCTTCGTGTCTAGTTATATCCTCGACTGAATGACTCTCGTATAGTGTTCGAGCAGCTTCGATAATAGTCGGGGTAGGGGAATAAGGACTGATAATCCAATCTTTATCAATCTCGGATTCATTAGGATAAGCATCTAATACATCGCTTATAAGCTTAGTAATTCCAGATGTTCCTGTTACCAATGGATTAACTACTCTATCATCATAAATAGAGGACTGAATCACAGTAGAAGATCCACTGCATCTCGTGGCAATCAATATAGGAACTATGATCTTATCCTGGCTAAACTTATGGAAGTTCTTCAGATCCAAGGCATAGTCTAGGACCTGATCGATGTCTTGCTCGTGGATTGTGGATTCCCCAACTTTGAATTCGAGACAGAATACGATTCCTTGAAGGAGTAATACAACATCGATCCTTTTGCCGAGACGAGGTATGTCATATTCAAAGATAATGCGTCCGTTGGAGTCTTTCCAAGATGAAAGGACATTCTGAAGAACTTCAATCTCACCAATCCAGGCTTCGCGAGTTGATGTGAGTGCGTCGCCATGATAGTTGTTGCAAAGCACACCTAAAACAGCTTCTTTCTCCTTGCTGAGAAAGGGTGAGAGATCGCTGCTATATAAACAACGCGTGCTATCACTCATCATGCTGTCTCCTGGTAAATGTATAAGTACACTATATCACGATTCGAGTAATACAGCAGCATTTCGAAAAGCCTTATATGTGAGTTTATAGAATGGTAATAATTGGGTCGTATAATCATAGTAATAGATACATTGCTTGAGAATTAGTCTATAAGGAAATCTACAGTGACAACGTTCAAGATGGTCAAATATCATAATCAAGAATATCCAGAAGATATTCCGCTTCATATCGAAGAGATAGCTGCTCATTTTGATGCTGAGAAGGTTGAGGGACGATTAGAACGTTCCCTACACACGGAGTACAGTTATGGAGTCAGGAAGTTTGCCAATTCTTTGATATCTCAGTACACAGAACTAACCGATGCACAGAAGGACGGCGTTCCACAGTTGTGGAAGAATAAGCGATGGGCAGGGCAGTTTGCTGATTATGTTATTAAACTAAACGGACTTGATGTCGCTCCGAAAGTGATAGAAGTTCATCCGCCTTTCAACGATTACACTGATATCCCTGGTTTTGTAAAGGCGTATGCTGTCTTTGAGAACAAGATAACGCAATCGTATCCGGATGTAGAAACGCTTATAGAGAATCGTTGTGGTTCCATCTATCATGGTGGTAAGTTTCTTATCTCAAAGATGGGCGATCTAAGGATGCTATGTGAGGCGATAGAGAATGATGAGCTTCAGTTAAGGATAGCTTTTGATATACCTCAGATATATACAGCTCATAATGCAAAGACTGAAGATGAGTTTTTAAGACTTTTGGGTGAAACCAAAGTGATCAGGAAATACATCGGAGGTGTTCATCTATGGGGAAAGAGAAAAACTACTACGGGCAGAACTGTATCTCACTGTGGTGACTTGAATTCTTACTTTGGTGATCAGACAGTAAAAGAACACTTTCTTCATGCGTTCAAAGATTGTTTTGACGATGATATTGTGAGAAAACTGGTATTAGAAGTGAATAGCAGTAATGAAGATCTATTGTCGATTGTGAATGATCTTAAAAGTGTGAAAATAAAGTTCGTGTAGTCTGATATTATGTCTTTATGTAATTAAGACAATTATGTGGAGTAGGTATGAGTAAATTCGAATTGATAAAAGCTTCTTCAGTAGTGCAAAACGTCGATGCTGTAGTTAATGCAGCTAATAAGAATCTTGCTGAAGGCCATGGTGTATGTGGTGCCATCTTTAAGGCGGCAGGAAGCCCGGAACTTACCGCAGCATGCAGCAAGCATAAGACTCCGCTTAATGATGGTGAGGCAGTGATAACGCCAGCTTTCGGTATTACTAATGCCAAGGCTGTTATTCATGCTGTAGGACCAGACTTTAGGGTAAATGAAACAGGGTTCAAGGAACTCTTTGATGCATACTACAACTCGCTTATGGTACTTAAGGATAACGGGTATCACAGTATCTCGTTCCCGCTTATTAGTGCCGGAATCTTCGCAGGTAAGTTAAGTGATCCGGTTGGTGAATCCACAAAGCAGTGCCTAAGAGCTTTCAAGAAGTTTACTGCAGATTATCCTGATTACGATATAAGTGTTAAGCTATGTGCATTCACGGATAGTGAGATGGCAGCTGCGAAGGCTGTGTACGATGCATTTAGCATGTAATTGGAGATTCTGATGGCAAATGTTAATGATCTGATCCTTGTAGATCTTGATGATATAGAAATAGGCGTCGGTGAGAAGATGGCCGTGCATGAGCGTGGGCAGCTGCACCGCGCTTTCTCGCTGTTTCTTTTCGATGGTGATAAAGTGCTCATACAGAAGCGTGCTTCGGGTAAGTACCATAGTGCCGGATTGTGGGCGAATACTTGCTGTTCGCATCCTTGCGCAGGACAAAGTCTTGAAGATGCTGTTGTTGAGAGACTTCGTGAGGAGTGCGGGATCAGTGGTGTTGCCGTTCATGAGGCGGGAAGCTTCGTCTATCGTGCCGTGTTCGAGAATGGTCTTACTGAGTATGAGTACGATCATGTGTTCGTGGGTGAGTATAGCGGTGAGTTTAATCCGGATCCTGAGGAGATCGAAGAGCTTAAGTATGTTGAAGTTGCTGAAGTAAAGAAGGATCTTCTGGAGCATCCCGAGAAGTATGCGCCGTGGTTTATTACGGCGATTGGGATAGCGCAGAAGGGGCGTTGACCGAATAATACACAGGTGATAATATCGTTATATGAAAGCACAGTCTGCAAAGACGGTTGCTTCCAAGCGATTGTATGTACCTCGCCTAGAGTAGCAGTCTTGGGCGAGGTTTACTTTTTGTATCTGTTGGGGGGATTATGCCGTTTCAGATTATCCGTAACGATATAACTAAGGTTAAGGCAGATGCGATAGTTAATACTGCCAACCCGAATCCGGTGATAGGTGCCGGTACGGATAGTGCTGTGTATTCTGCGGCAGGGGAGCAGAAGCTCCTTGCTGCACGTAAGCGGATCGGTGATATCGCACCCGGTCAGGCAATCGAGACTTCCGCTTATAACCTTGATGCGAAGTTCATTATCCACACGGTATGTGTACCCTGGAACAGTAATGGTACAGAGACCTTGGATGTCCTTGCCGACTGTTACCATAATTCCCTTGTTCTTGCTAAGGAACTTAACTGCAAGTCGGTCGCATTCCCTCTAATCGGAACGGGTGCTTACGGGATCCCGCATGATGATGCCATGGGCGTAGCACGTAACGTGATAGAGAGCTTTATCGAAGAGCATAAAGGTGAGATGGAAGTAGTGCTTGTGCTTTTCGACAAGGAGTCGCTTAATGCAGGCGAGAGCGTGTTCCGAAGAATAAAGGCATACATAGACGAGACTTATGTCGAGAATGCTGTCGTGAATGAGTACGGGCTCACGGAGGGTGATGTGCACATGATCTCGACCTTAAGAAGAAGGCGCGAGATATATCCCGTGAGTGGTATTAATGCGGCGATGATGCCTGATACCAAGACGTTCTCGGAGAAGGTGTTCGAGTACGCGAAGAAGAAGGGTATCAAGGATTCAGAGCTTTACGGCGGCAAGTATGAGCTTTATTTCCCGAGGCAGACTTTAAGCAGGATAAGGCTCGACGGTGAGTACCATCCGAAGAAGTATATATGCGTGATAATATGCCTTGTTCTGAAGCTGAATCTTGCTGATGCGCAGGATCTTCTCATGAGAGCTGGGTATTCGTTAAGCGTCAGCCGTAAGGCGGATGTTATCGTCCGTTACTGCATAGAGAATAAGATCTACGATGTGTTCACGGTAAGCAACACCTTAGAAGAACACGGGTGCGAGGAGCTAAAAAAGCTTAAGTGAATGATTATGCGAACAGGTAAGAGTAGGTCTTACGCATGTGCATGATGATGTCAGTAATACGTGTGGTTACCTCGTTATTATAGATGTCTGCGCTGTCAACGAGTTTCTTCACATCGTTGTATTTGAAATCGAATCTTACGTGCTGGCCATATAGCTTCTCGGATATCTCCAGTTGCTCAAGAAAACTGTCACAGAATGTCTTTGGTTTAACGTCATCAATCATTGTTAAGGAATCTTTGTTCAAGGGATAATCCAAGGAATAGTCAGACAATAATCCGGCACCGTTATCAAAAATCGGAGCAAGCTTAAAATGACCTTTGTTGTCCGTCAGTAGAGCGATGTTATGTGTATGGCGGTCTTCGTTGAGAAAGAGTGCATCGACGGTGAGGAGCTTATTCATGTATATTCCGAATCCATCGATGCCCGTAGTCCTCTCGGTTAGATCAACGAGTGTTCTGAGTCGTTCGGTATGGTCTTCAGTTGAATATATTATTTGATTCAAACTTTGACCGTAGTAAATCATGAAGAGTCTCTCGAGAGTTATGAGAGTCCAGCCATCGGTGAAGTCAATACTCTTGCATCCGTTGAATATCTTGTCTTTATACTTAATAGTTTCAAGCGAATAGTCTACGTATTCGTTATCCTCCAGGTTCGAGAAAGCGAGCAGCTTAGAGATGACATACTCAGATAATCCTTCGTATCCCATATAGTCTGCTTTATACCAATAGTTGCTATCCCGAAACTTATATTGGTTTCCCTTAGACGAATTGCGCCCTGTATCGAATAATTGCTTGTCGCTAAGCTCGATCATAGTATTACCTCACAATCTTGAGACTGAAATTATCTCCTTCTACGCGTCCTTCTGTTTTGTTGATGATAAGTATCGGATCGTAGAAGGGGATGTCATATTTCTTGAGTTCAAGCTTGAGCTTATCTCTTGTTCTGGGGAAACATCGTGATTCCAGAAAGTTCTCATAGTCTTCATACGTGGGTTCTGTGTTTACGCCGAATGCTCTGAAGAGGGGATTGTTTGTATAATTCTTGATAGCAACCTTCCTGCCGGGCTCGTCTACATCGATAACTGTGCAGACGTAATTGTTAAACATATACAGAAGGCGCATCTTAGTATTCTTTGGAGGGAGTTCTAACCTATCAGGAATCTCGGGATCTCTGAAGAGTAACTCGACTAAAGTGACTATAGGCCCGGTGATCTCGCCATCCTTGCTCTCCCAGGTCTCTACAGTACGCTTAGAACAGCATGCGAACTCGGCAAACTCCTTCTGAGTCATGTTAAGAAGGCTTCTTATATACTTGATATCGCTTCCTGTCAGAGCTTTGTTAAGTGCGTACTCTTTCTTCATGTTAGTCACCTGATTTGTTTGTTGTATATATTAAACCACAAATAATGTGATAAAACAACGAGAAACTGTCACATAATATGTGATAGAAGGCTTCTAATGATGTCATTCTGAGAATGACCTGCACCATAATCAAAGTCAGTAGAATATAGCCATAACAAGAAGATGGTGATGCGAGTTGGCGGGGGTGAAACAGGAGTCCCATTATTGACCCTCATGCCAAATTCAAACGTGGTAAGCTTAAGTCACCATAAAGAGTACGGAAGGGACAAGCCCGATGATCGTACAGCAACCTGCCTTAGTCAGCTCAATCAAGGCAAGGTGCTAAAGCTTGAACTATGGCGTCATAAGATACCTCTTAATGATCCCGTCGTTCAGGCAGACGGGATCTATTAATTACAGGAGGTTAGAACAATGAATGAGAAGAAAAGATTAAGTGTAGAAGAAGTAGCAGAGCGCTATAAGGAGAACCGCTTCATTAAGCTCGACGCAGAAGTGTACAACAAGACGGGAAGTGAGGTGGACAAGGAGCGTCTCCTTCTGCAGTTAGTGATAAGGGCGAAGCTTGACCTTGTGGCACCGACCCCCATGGTGGATACGGGAGTGATAATGCTGATATCGTCCAATGTGGACGAAGAAGGCAACCAGTGGCTTCCCTTGTTCACAAACTTCGACGAGGTAATGCTAAGGACACCGACGGCGTATACCATCGAGATATCGATTCGGGACTTGGTTGAGGAAGCGTTCGGAAGATCGTTATACGAGGGGTTAGTTATCAATCCCTATTCGGA
>JAEEGL015016732.1_pt1 | contig 16744 bp, 16 predicted proteins | sample 9134231 | NCBI WGS metagenome assembly JAEEGL01 (sample SAMN16246548, study PRJNA631951) | gut metagenome | biome: gut microbiome; feature: rumen; material: fiber-attached | host: Bos | place: Iran: Karaj | collected 2018-10
ATGCTGGACCGGGTGCTGACGGAGCATCCGGACATGGACTTCATCCAGCTCCAGATCAACTATGCCGACTGGGAGGACCCCGGAATCCAGTCCCGAGGCTGCTGGGAAGTGGCCCGGAAGCATAATAAGGCCGTTGTCATCATGGAGCCGGTGAAGGGCGGCACCCTGGCGAACCTGGCCCCCGACGTGCGCAAGCCCTTCGAGGAAGCGGGTCTGGACCCCGTGGAAGCGGCCCTGCGCTTCGCCGCCTCTCTGGACGGGGTCATCACCGTCCTCAGCGGCATGTCCACCCTGGAGCAGATGGAGCAGAACATCGCCTACCTGAAGGACGCCCGCCCCCTGTCGGAGAAGGAGAAGGCCGTGATCGAAAAGGCTGTGGCGGTGCTGAAGTCCCGGCCCATCATCCCCTGCACCAACTGCCGCTACTGCGTTCCCGGCTGTCCCATGTCCATCGCCATCCCCGATATCTTCCAGGCCCGCAACAAGGACCTGGTCTACGGGGACCGGGCGGGGGCCCTGGGCTTCTACAAGATGGTGTCCGAGGGCGCTCCGGCCTCCCAGTGCGTGGGCTGCGGCCAGTGCGAGTCCGCCTGCCCCCAGCACATCGGCATCATCGACGCCCTGAAGGCCATTGCCGCCGACTACGACTGATACGGAACAAAAGAACGGGACCCGGCGCAGCCTGAACTGCGCCGGGTCCTTTGGCTTTCGGGATATCATACGAAGCTTCCATTAAGATCCTTGCTGCCTTCTTTGCGCCGGCCTTCGCCGGCGTCCCTGGCGGACGACAGCCCGCCCGTGTCCTTCGCCTCGGCTGACGCAAAGCATTCCCGCAACTCCTTGTCTGGTTTCAGCGGAAGACCAGCATCAATCCTCCCGCGCCTGTTCGGTGAGCCAGCTCATGATGCCGTGCTCGTCGTGATAGGTGGGCACCCAGGACATGTGGTTCTGGGAGAAAAGCTCCGGATAGGGGAGGTCCGGGTCGGCGGCGATGCCGTATTTCTGCAGCTCCTCCGGGCTGTAGAGGGTGAGGCGGGCGTCCCGGTTCCCCGCGTCCCGCAGGGCCAGGATGCCGTCCACGATATACTTGTGCCGGTAGATCGTGTGGTCCACGTAGGCGGTGGCGATCCAGAGCTTCCCGCGGCGCAGGCCCTTGAGGATGCCGAAGGTCTCCGGCGTCATGGTGGGACAGACGGGCACCGCCGCGGCAAAGAGGTCCGCCCCCACGCTCATGGCCCGGAGGGTGCCCGCGCCGCCCATGGACATGCCCGTGACGTAGATGCGCTTCCGGTCCACGCGCCCGTCGGCGATCATGCCCCGGATGAGGTCGCAGACCGCCCCCAGGTACCGCCGGGACCAGCCGAAATCCCCGTCCATGTCGCTGTGGGCGAAATCCATCTTTCCGATGCGGCCGACCATCATGCGGAAATCCGCCTCCCGGGCCTGCGGCGCCAACACGTAGAAGTCCGGGTATTTTTGAGCGAACTGGCTGCAGCCGTAGTCCGCAGCCACGTGGGTGATGTTGTCCGTGCCCCCGTTGCCGCCCCCGTGGAGGAAGAGGATGAGAGGCCGGGGGCTGCTTGCCTTGGGGGAATAGAGGCGGTAAAGGACGTCCCCCTCCTGCCCGGCGGCGAAGACCTCCAGGCCCTCGCAGCGCTCCTCGTCCATATCCCGGCGGGTGTAGGCGTCGCCGCCCACGGTAAGGGTCCAGCCGGAACGGTAGTCGAATTCTTCGGCGCTGATCTCCAGGCATCCGTCTTTTTCTTCAACGCTGCGGATGGGGATCTCCTTCGGGTCCCGCCCCCTGGGAGCCAGGATGAGACGGACGTCCTCCGGGGCAACGGGGCCGTGGGGGATGGAAAAGCCCCTGCCGGTCCAGCCCCGGTCCGGCACGTAGGAATAGGCGATCTTCTTGGCCATGGGCGCTGCCTCCTTGTTGTATTCTTATCCGGATTGTACCATATGCCCCGCCTTTGTCAATCCGGCCCTGCGCGGAGGAAGAGAAACGCCCCCGCGGAGCGTTCTGCTCCGCGGGGGCGGGATGATTTGTCCGATTTCTGTCCGGGAATCAGCCTTCGATGAGGATGGTCTTCTTCTCCGGCAGCTTCTTCTCTTCCTTCTTGGGGATCTGCAGGCTCAGGACGCCGTTTTCAAAGCGGGCGGCGATATCCGTCTCCTCCAGGGCCTCCCCGACGTAGAAGCTGCGCTGGAGGGTGCCCGCCCAGCGCTCCTGCCGGATGAGCTTGCCCTTCTTCTCCTCTTCCTTCTCCAGACCCTTGGCGGCGGTGACGGTGAGGTAACCGTTCTCCAGGTTCAGCTGGATCTCTTCCTTCTTGAAGCCGGGCAGGTCGATGTCCACCTCGTAGCGGTCCTCATGCTCCTTCACGTCCGTCTTCATCTCGTTGGCGGCGTTCCGCCCATAGAGCCTGCGGTCGATGTTCCGCAGTTCCCTGAGGGACGGGAAGTCGAACCAGTCGTCAAACAAATTCTCTCCAAAAATACTCGGCAACATAAGTCATACCTCCTTTTGATATGCACGCTGTTTTGTTACCTGAGCATCGGGAGCGGAGGTCCTTCATTCGATCTCTGTTCCTTTGTTCGGCTCCTATTATAGCCTCGAAATTAGCACTGTCAATAGGGGAGTGCTAATTTTTCTGTGAACTTTTTGTTAATCATTCCCAGCGGCACCGCTCGCTCCGTCCACGGCTTCCGGGAGGGCCTCCGTTTGGAGAAGATCGCCGCGATTTGTAGGTATAGCACAAATTTATGCCATTTGTAGTTAATATTATTGACACTAACGCCAATTGTAATTGAGCCGGTGAGCCGTTATTCTTGATACAGCCTCACGTTACCGTATCACAACTTCATATCACTTTCCGAGTGCCTCCCGTTCGGGGGAGGATAATAGGGAATGAGGTGCAAATCCTCAGCGATCCGGTCACTGTAAACGGGGAGCGGGCTGCAAGGGCCATTGTCCGCAAAGGATGAGAAGGCGCAGCGCCGCGGAGATCCGCAAGCCAGGAGACCTGCTCGGAAGGAACGGTGAATATCTTCCGCAGAAAGTACTTCATCTGATCAGGAACCCGGCTTGCGCTCGCGCAGGCCTCTTTCCCCATGTCGGTGCAGCCGCTTTCCGCCCGGAAAGCGGCTTTCTTTTTGCGGCGATATAATATGGCTGCGCCATACGGTTCCCGGCGCGCATCCCGCGCCGGGATCGTACGCCGCCGCAGCGAAAAGAAAGGATGATCCCCATGAAACGACTGACCGCGCTCCTCCTCGCCCTCTGCCTCCTGTTCGGCCTGGCCGCCTGCGCCGGCGGCGGCTCCGCACAGGCCCCGGCGACGCAGGCCCCCGCTTCCGCCCCCGCTGCCCAGGCTCCGGCGACGCAGGCTCCCGCAACGGAGGCTCCTGCCCCCACGGAAGCGCCTGTCACGGAGGCCCCCGCCCCCACGGAAGCGCCCGCCCCTGAGAAGGATACCATCACCGTCATCGACTCCATCGGCCGGGAGGTCGAGGTGCCCAAAAACGTGGAGCGCGTCGTGGCGGGCTGGGGCGTCAAGAACTATATCTGCATGGACATCGACGACCTGCTGGTCAATGAGATCACCGACAAGTTCTGCCTGATGCTGAACCCGGAGCTGGCCAACGGCGGTTCCCTGAAGCGGGACGGCAACACCAGCGCCGAGGCCATCATCGAGCTGGAGCCCGACGTGGTGGTGATGAAGTGGAACAGCAAGCTCATCGAGACCATCGAGAGCGTGGGCATCCCCGTGCTGGCCCTGCGCATCGAGGACGAAGCGGAGATGAAGCACGCCATCGAGATGTTCGGCCTGGCCTTCAACCGCCAGGAGCGGGCTCGGGAGATCCTGGATTACTATGATTCTCTGACCAAAATGGCGGAGGATCTCACGAAGGATATCCCCGAGAGCGAGAAAAAGACGGCCATCTTCCTTGGCCAGTACGTGGGCTCCACCGCGCCGGACACCATGCTGCAGGGCATGGCTATCGAGCTGGCCGGGGGCATCAACCCCGCCGCCGATTTCGGCCGGGGCGAGCTGTGGGCCCAGGGCGGCATGGAGCGCGTCATGGAATGGGATCCGGATTTCATCTTCATGGCCAACAACCTCACCAGCCGGGACTATACCCTGGAGAGCACCATCGAGGACCCCGCCAACGCCGACCTCACCGCCGTGAAGAACGGCCACGTTTACGAATCCCCCTGCGCCATGGACCTGTGGATGTTCCCGAGCCTGAGCATCAAGCTGGGCGTCCTCTGGATGATCCACTGCATGTATCCCGAGCGCTTCAGCGACGAGGAGCTGGAAGCCGTGGCCCTGGATTTCTACAAGACCATCTACGGCGTTGAGCTAACAAGAGAGCAGCTCGGTTTCTGATATGAGGGCGGACGAGAAACGCACCCTCCGGGCGGAGCAGCGGAAAAACGGCGTCCCCATCGCGGCATGGATCATCGGCCTGTCCGTACTCCTGCTGGTCCTGGTGATCGTCTGTCTCTGTCTGGGGCAGTACTCCATGACCATCCCGGAGACCTTCCATATCCTCATCGGGAAGCTCCGGGGCGTCGAGCCCGACTGGAAGGCCATGAAGGAAAACGTGCTGCTGTTCCTCCGGCTGCCCCGTATCATCGCCGCTGCCCTGGTGGGGGCCTCCCTGGCCCTCTCCGGCTCCGTGTATCAGGGCATTTTCCGCAATCCTCTGGTTTCCCCCGACCTGCTGGGCGTGTCCTCCGGGGCCTGCGTCGGCGCGGCCCTCTCCATCCTCATGAACTGGAGCCCGGTGACCACGCAGATCATGGCCTTCGTCACGGGACTCCTGGCCGTCGCCCTGACGCTGCTGATCCCCAAGCTGCTGGGCAGCACCTCCAACATCATGCTGGTGCTCTCCGGCGTCATCGTCTCCGGCCTCATGGGCTCCTTCCTGGGCATGATCAAATACGTGGCCGATCCCAGGAGCCAGCTCCAGGCCATCACCTTCTGGCAGATGGGCTCCTTCGCCTCCGTCCGCTATCCGGACATCCTCAGCGTGCTGATCCCCATCATCGTGAGCATGGCGGTCCTGCTGCTGATCTCCTGGTGGATCGACGTGCTCTCCATGGGGGAGACGGAGGCGAAGCTCCTGGGGGCCAAATTCAAGCCCATCCGCAACCTGGCCATCGTCTGCGCCTCTCTGCTGACGGCTTCCTCCGTCTGCATCTGCGGCACCATCGGCTGGATCGGCCTGGTCATCCCCCATTTCGCCCGCATGCTCGTCGGCGCTCACAGCACCCGCTATATGCCGGTATCCTGCCTGCTGGGCGCGGTGTTCATGATCGTCGTCGACACCACCGCCCGCAACATCAGCGGCATGGAGGTGCCCATCAGCATCCTCACGAGCCTGATCGGCGCTCCCTTCTACATCGCCCTGATGCGCCGCCGCAAAGGAGAACTGCAGTGATCTACGACGTTCGCGGCCTGCGCTTTGCCTATCCCAACGGCCATCAGGTGATCAACGACGCCTCCTTTACCCTGGACGAAGGGGAGGTGCTCACCATCCTGGGACCCAACGGGGCGGGCAAGAGCACCCTCTTCAACTGCCTGGCCAACATCCGCCGTCCCACGGGAGGCGAGATCCTTCTGGGGGGCAGTCCCATGGACAAGCTCTCCGTGAAGGAGGTGGCGGGCCTCATCGGCTACGTGCAGCAGACGCATATCGCCGTCTTCGATTACACCGTGATCTATTTCGTCATGATGGGCCGGGCCGCCAGAGTGGGCGTGTTCTCCCGGCCCAAGGCGGAGGACCGGGCCATCGCCATGCAGGCCCTGGAGACCCTGGGCATCGCCCACCTGGCCGAGAGGCCCTATACGGCCATCAGCGGCGGCGAGCGGCAGCTGGTGCTGATCGCCCGGGCCCTGACCCAGCAGCCCAAGGCCATCCTCCTGGATGAACCCACCTCCCACCTGGATTTCGGCCGCTCCACGCTGATCCTGGAGCTGGTGCGGGAGCTCCAGGCCAAGGGCTATTCCGTTATCATGACCACCCACGATCCCAACCACGCGGTGCTCCTGGGGGAAAAAGCCGCGCTGCTGGATCGCAGCGGCATCCTCCGGGTAGGCCCGGCGGAGGAGATCGTGACGGAGGAAAACCTGCGCCCGCTGTACAGGAGCGAGCTCCACATCGTGGACATCGAGTCCCTGTCCCGGCGGGCCTGCCTGAGCGCCGCGCTCCGGCAAAGCACGGGAAACTGAAAAGACGCATCCTTCGGCGGGCTTCTCCGCGGCGCCCGCCGAAGGATGCGCTGTTCTCCCGGAAGGAGGGAAAGCATTGGATCCCTTTTACGAATACGAGCGGGACCGCGTGTTCATGGGGCTGCACAACGCGGCCGTCAACCATCAGCAGGGGGTGAACGGGAAGGTCTCCGGCAATCTGGAGGCCTTTGCCCAGATCCGCGACGCGGTGCTCATTCTCCACGGCCCCAAGGGCTGCGCCTATCACTACCGCTACTATGCCCGCCGCCGCTGGCTCCCCGCCTACGCCCTGGAGTCCGACGATCTCACGGAGGCCGAGGTCGTGGCCGGCGGAGAGGAAAAGCTGCTGGCGCTGACCCTGCGCCTCATCCGGGAGCGGAAGCCCGGCTGCGCCGTCCTGATCCCGACGGTCGCCAGCGACGTGATGCAGTGCGATCTCCCCGGCGTCGCCCGCACGGCGGCGCAGCTCACCGGCTGCCCGGTGCTGGCGGTGCGCTCGGAGGTCTTCTCCCACATCGACAAGACGGTCATGCGCCGCAGCCGCCGGGAGGGCCTGAAGAGCTGGGGCAGCGCGGAGCCGTCCCGGAATACGGACAGCAAGGGCTGCGGCTTTTCCGAGGCGATGCTCACCCTGGCCGAGCAGCTGATGGAGCCCCGGGAGACGGAACCGGGCACGGTGAACGTGGAAGGCTATTCCTGGGGCTACGGCGGGAGGCTCCTGCTCCGGGGGATGGACGGCATGCTCCGGGAGATGGGACTCCGGCTCCGGGCCTGCCTTCCCGCCTGCACCGCCCGGGAGATCGCCGAGGCTCCGGCTGCCCAGCTGAACGTCGCCCGGCGGGTGCGCTGGGCGGCCGCATTGCAGAAGCGTTACGGCATCCCCTATCTCCACGTCCACGGCTTTGCCCGCTACGTGGGTCTGGAGGGCATCCTCCGCTTCTACCGGGACGTGGCGGAAAAGCTGGAGCTGCATGCGGACGTGGACCGGATCTTTGAAGCCCGGATGCGCCCTGCCCGGGAGCGCTTCGAGGCCTGCAGCCGCGCCTACGAGGGCAAGCGGGTGCTGCTGCTGCCCCGTTCCTTTTCCGCCATCCCGAATCAGCTCGTGCAGGCGGTGAAGGGGGCGGGCATCCCCGTGACGGATGTGGTGGCCCGCATTTCCCCGGAGGCCCTGCGTCAGTCGGATCTGGACGGGGAGATGGTGGAAGACATCCTGGCCAACATCCGGCGGGCCATGGAGCTCTGCGGCGTTCCCGGGGAGCTGGTGGTGGATCCGGACAAAGCCCAGCTCCGGGAGCTGACCGAGGGGGCCGACCTGATGATCGCCAATCCGGAGACCCAACTGCTCTGCCCCGGCAAGCCCATCCTCTCCGACGATCTGCTCTTCGTAGCCCCGCTGGACCCGGAGAACATGTGCAGGAACGCGGAGTACCTGGCCTCGGGGCTGAACAAGCTGCCGACGGGCAACCGGCTCCTGCTCAACCGGGTGCGCTACGCTCCGGGCCTCTATCCCCAGACGGACAACGAGGGAGACGCTCTGGCCCGGGAGCTGTGGCGAAAGCTGTGGCAGAACAGGGGGGAAGGGACATGAAGCCGGCGCAGGGCTGCTTTTATCTGGGCGCATACCGCGCCTTTGTCAGCGTAAAGGACGCTTTTCTGCTGGTCCACTCGGTATCCGGCTGCTCCTGGGGAGCCCTCGCTCTGCGTCAGATGGGCCGCCAGGACGACGTACGTCAGGCGGGTACCATGGTCCATGAGCGGGAGATCGTCTTCGGCGGGGAGGGGAAGCTCCGGGAGGCGCTGGAGATCCTGAAGGCCCGGCGGCCGAAGCGGGTCTTCGTCCTCAACGGCTGCCCCACCGACATGATCCGGGACGATATCGAGGGCGTGATCCGCCAGGCCGCCTGCCCCTTCCCCGTCCACTGGTTCAATACCGCGGGGTACCGGGGCAGCATGCGGGAGGGGTATATCGCCGCCATGTGCCGCCTGGTCCCCCTTCTGGAGGACGGCGGCAAACGGGATCCCCGGGCGGTGAACCTCGTCGGCATCTCCGCCGACGACTACCGGGGCGAAGCCGACCTTGCCGCCATCCGAAAAATGCTGGAGCCGGAGACACGGCTGAACGCCGCTCTGCCGATGCTGACGGAGGAGGGCATCCGCCGCTGGGGGGAAGCGGGCCTCAATATCGTTTTCCGGGGCTTCGAGGCGGTGGGGGAAGCCCTGAAGCAGCGCTTCGGCACGGCGTACATCACCGTGGACTATCCCTACGGCGCCGAGGGGAGCGCCGCTTTCCTCCGGGCCGTGGACGAAGCCCTGGGCGCCGACCACGGGGAGACGATCCGCCGGGGGACGGAGGCGGCCGCCGACCTGGCGGAAAAGGTCGTCCATCCGCTGCGCCTTCTCTATCAGGCGGAGGCCGCCGTGGCGGGGGACCATATGCGCGCCTCGGCCATGCGCCGCTTCCTGCAGGAGGAGCTGGGCCTCCGCATCGCCGCCTATCGGGACGACCTGGACCCCCACGAGGACGGGGAGCGGTGGCTGGAGGCGGTGCGGGATTCGGGCGCAGTTCTGGTCTTCGGCTCCGCCTTCGAGCGGCAGCTGGAGGACGAGCTGCCCCTGCGCCTCATCCGCTTCGCCTATCCCGTGATGGACGCCGTAGCCCTGGGCTATCAGCCCTACGCCGGGTTCGACGGGCTGGCTTATCTCCTGTCGGACATCCTGAACGGCGTCCTCGCCTATCCCTACCGGCGGCGCGGCCAGTTTGAGCCATGATACGAATCTTCCATTCAAATACGACAATCCTTGCGGCCTGATTCGCGCCGTCCTTCGCCCCGGCTGACACAAATCATTCTCGCGATTCTCTGCCTGGTTTTAACAGAAGATTCGTATGAGGAGGCGAAATCAATGAAAAGGATCTGCATTTACGGAAAGGGCGGCATCGGGAAATCCACGGTGGTGGCCAACACGGCGGCGGCCGCCGCCGCGGAGGGGAAGCGGGTGCTGGTGGTGGGCTGCGATCCGAAGGCGGACACCACCCGCGTGCTGATGCACCGCACCATCGAGACCATTCTGGACGCCCACACCCGCCTGGGCGGGGAACCGCCCGTGGACGCCATCCTCCACCGGGGGGCCTTCGGAGTCGCCTGCCTGGAATCCGGCGGACCCAGGGCCGGTGAGGGCTGCGCCGGCCGGGGCATCGCCCTGGCCCTCCAGGACATCCGGGATCTGGAGATCGTGGAGAGCCTGCAGCCGGACCTCATCCTCTTCGACGTGCTGGGAGACGTGGTCTGCGGCGGCTTCAGCACGCCGCTGCGGGCCAACGCGGCGGATACGGCCTTTATCGTCACCACCTCGGATTTCATGGCCGTCTACGCCGCCAACAACATCGCCGCCTGTATCCGGAAATACGCCCAGCGGGGCGGCTGCCGCCTGGGCGGCCTCATATTCAACGCCCGCAGCGCGGCGGGGGACGAGGCCTTCGTTTCGGAGTTTGCCGGGAAGATCGGGAGCGCCGTCGTCGGGCGCATCCCCATGGACCGGGCCATCACCCGGGCGGAGCTGAAGCGCATGACCGTGCTGGAGCACGCGCCGGAGGCCCCCTCTGCCCAAAGCTTCCGCAGCCTCGCCCGGCATTTCCTGACGGCGGAGGAAGGGGTCGTTCCCGAACCTCTGGACGGGGAAGCCCTGGAGACCCTGGGGGATCGGATGGCCGAGGCGGCCTTCCGGGAGGAAAACCTATGACCGATCTGCGGGAGCATCCCTGCTTTACGCCGGAGGCCCACCGGCGCTTCGGGCGGCTCCACGTCCCCTGCGCGGCGCGCTGCAACCTGGACTGCGCCTTCTGCGGCCGGGGCCTGGACGGGGGAGAGGAGAAGCTGCCCGGCAGGGCCCTGCGCCTCGTCCGCCCGGAGGAAGCGGCGGACTACGTTTCGGAACGCCTGGCAGCCCGCCCGGAGATCCGCGTCCTGGGGATCGCGGGGCCGGGGGAGCCGCTGTACAATCCGGAGACCTTCTCCGTGCTGGAGATCCTCCGCCGGAGCTTTCCCGACCGGATCCTCTGCCTGGGGACCAACGGCTCCCTCCTGCCCGAGGCGGCCCCCCGCCTGCGGGAAGTGGGCGTCTCTGCCGTGACGGTGACGGTCAACACCCTGCGTCCGGAGGTGAGCGCCAGGCTGAGCCCCCGGAGGGACGGGCCCGAAGGGACGGCGGGAGGCGAAGCCCTCATCGCCGCCCAACTGGAGGGCATCCGGCGCTGCAGCGCCCTGGGAATGACCGTGAAGGTGAACACCGTGCTGGTCCCCGGCTGCAACGGGGAGGAGCTGCCGGAGATCGCCCGGGCCGTGCGCGCCCGGGGCGCGGCGCTGCAGAACGTGATGCCTCTTCGCCCCGCGGGGCGGCTGCGGCAGCTCACGCCGCCCTCCCCGGAGACCCTGGCCGCCCTGCGGGAGCAGTTGGAGCACATCCTCCCGCAGATGCGCGTCTGCGCCGGCTGCCGGGCGGACGCCTGCGGCCTTCTGTCCGGGGAAGACGCGCCTTCCGGCTGCGTCAAATGAGAGGTCCGACGTCCTTATTTTTCAGAATGGTTGCCATTCCGGGGAATTGAAGGTATAATTATTCAAATAACCCTTCAAACAGGGCGGCGGCTTCCCGCGAAAGCGGGGAGATACTGCGCCGGAAAGGTGGCGGAAAGGCATGCTGAACCGTTCGGATCTGCACGAGATCGTTGCCATCGGCAGCGAGCTGACGGCGGAGAAGGACAAGAATCTTCTGCTGGAAAAGCTGCTGGTGGAGGCGATGAAGATCTCCTCCTGCGACGCCGGGACGCTGTATCTTTATGAACACGGACGGCTGTCCTTCCACATCATGATCACCCTGTCCCAGAAGGTGAAGCGGACGAGGAAGGAGATCTCCCTGCCGCCGGTGGAGCTGCGGGAGGAAAACGTCTGCGCCTTCTCGGCCATCCACCGGGAGCTCATCAACATCCCGGACGTGTACCACAGCGACCGCTTCGATTTTTCCGGCCCCAAGCGGTACGACGCCATGACCGGATACCGTACGGGCTCCATGCTGGTGGTCCCTCTGGAGGATGCGGAGGAAAAGCTCATCGGCGTCCTCCAGCTCATCAACAAGCTGGATGGAACGGAAAACTTCATTCCCTTCACCGAGGACGACGAATTCAGTCTCCAGTCCCTTGGCTCCATGACCGCGGTCTCCCTGGCGAACATGATCTATTCCGAGCTCATCAAGGATTCGTCCAAGACCTTTTCGGCCTTCCTTTTCGCCTACTGCTGCTGGATGGTCGTCTACGCTCTCTGGCAGTATCTGGGGCAGCCGGTGTCCACGGACGTGATGACCCACGGCGTGGAGGTGCTGGGCTTCCTCATGTTCTTCTACATTATGGGGCACACCAGCCTCACCTGGAAGCACCTGGGCATCACCACAGAGAAGCCCTGGCAGACGGCACGGACGGGGATCCTGATCGCCGCCTGCGCGGTGGCCTTCCTATGCATCGCCAAGGCCGTCATCCGCCTTTTCGCCCCGAACGCCTTCGGACCGGAGTTTCCCTTCCTGGACCTGCGCGCCTTCGGCGTCCGGCAGATCATCTACGTTTTCACCGCCGGGATCCAGGAGTTCCTGGCCCGAAGCGTCATCCAGGGCAACCTGCGGCGCATCATGGTGGGCAGGCACACGGCTGCGGCGGCCATCGTCATCTCCTCCATGTCCTTCGCCACCCTGCACATCCACCTGGGCCTGATGTTCATGCTGGGCGCGGCGCTGCTGGCCGGGCTGGAGGGCATCCTCTACGAGAAGCAGCAGTCCATCTACGGCGTGTGGATCGTCCACTGGGCCTTCGGCGTCGCCGGGACCCTGCTCCACATCATCGGCCACTGACGGGATCCCCGAACCTGACAAAACCTCCGACACGGCGCTGCGCGCAGCCGCCCTGTCGGAGGTTCGTGTTCCTGCATTGTTCCGGGCTCCGCCGGATAGGACGTGCGCAGCCCGGCGGCGCTCAGCCTCCGGCGACCGTCAGGAGATGGACGGCGCCGGCCATCCCCTGGGAGCCGATGATCTGTTTTTTTCCGGGGGCCAGCTCCATGGCGTAATATCCGTGCACGTGGCCGCAGATCACCGCCTTCACCGCGTCGTTCTTCTCGCAGAGGGAAACGAACTCCCGGCCGAGCTCGTCCGCCGTCTCTCCGTCGATGTAGAAATAGTCGTTCATGCCGGTCATCTTCTCCTTGCATTCCTCCCGGCAGCAGGGGGTGGACAGGGGGATGTGGCAGAGCACGATCAGGGGGATCCCCTCCCGGCAGAGGTCGTGAAGGGCGTCGAGGTCATCCCGGGACACCGTCTTTCGGCTGTCGTCCACGGCGGCGATGCGGAAGCCGTCGAAATCCAGCGTCTTCACGCCGGGGGTCCAGAGGCTGCCGAAGGTCTGGTCCTCGTGGTTGCCGGGAACGCAGAGGAGCTTTCCGCCGTATTCCCCCAGCCGCTTCGTCAGATACCGCTCTCCTGCCGGGTGGGAGTATTCCAGATTGTCGCCGGAAAGCAGCAGCGCCTCCGGCCGCAGCTCCTCCGCGAGGGCGAGCTGCTTTTCAAAGGCCTCCAGGGTGGTGATCCGCTGTTCATCGCCGTAGGGCTCGCCGTTGGCCCGGGCAAAGCGCTCCTTGAAGGTCTTCCACATCTCCTCCTGCTTTTCCGCCTTTTCCCGCTCTTCATCCGTGCCGGCTTCGTCGCAGACGTTGACGTGGGTGTCCGTGACGTGCATGAAAAGATGCTCGCCCCGGACCCCGGGAATCACCAGCCGATTCCTTCGGAACCAGAAGAAACCGTCGTCCATCATCATAATTCAATCACCTTCCGATGTTATTCATTCGCGCCCAGTGCGCCGCCGCGCTCATACCCTGAGTATAGCCGTGCGCCGCCCCGTTTTCAAGGGCATATCGGCCCCGCCCCGCAGGATGCGGAGCAGGGCCGGGCGCAGGGCAGGAAGGGCGAAATCACCATCTGCAGAAGCTGCCGATCCCGGATTTTTTCAAAATCACAGTTGGTTTTTCTCCGATCATCTGCTATACTGCATACAAAGGAAACACTATATTTTGCAGGGAGATGACGATTATGAACATGGACCTCTGGATCCGGGAGCAGATCGCAACGCAGAACAAAAAAGCCATGCCCCTTTTGTCCTATCCGGCAGTGCAGCAGCTGTTCATCACGGTGGACAAGCTCGTCAATTCTTCGAGTGAAATGGCCCTGGGCGTCCGACTGATCGCAGACAGGTACAACATGCCCTTCGCGACCACCTATATGGATCTGTCCGTGGAGGCCGAGGCATTCGGCGCGACCTGCACCTACCACGCCGACGATATCCCCACCATCACGGGACAGCTCGTTTCCTCTCTGGAGGAGGCCGAGGCGCTGCAGATCCCGGAGCTGGGCGCGGGCCGCACGGGAAAGGTTCTCCGTGCGCTGGGCAAGACCCTCACCCTGGTGACCGACCGGCCCGTCTTCGCCAACTGCACCGGCCCCTTCTCCATGGCGGGCCGCCTGATGGACGTGAACGAGATCCTGCTCCTGACCTATGAGGAGCCCGAGCTCGTCCATGCCGTCCTGGAAAAATGCACGGAGTTCCTTCTGAAATACATCAAGGCCATGAAGCTGATCGGCGCCAACGGCGTCATCATGGCGGAGCCCCTCGCGGGCCTGATGTCCCCGGGCCCCATGCAGGAGTTTTCCTCAAAGTACGTGCGCCGGATCATCGACGAGCTGCAGGACAGGGATTTTGTCTTCTGCTACCACAACTGCTCCAACGCCATCGAGAAGAAGGTGGACGCGGTGATCGCCACCGGGGCGAGGATGTTCCACTTCGGCGACAAGGCCGATATGTGGGAGCTGCTCAACACCCTGCCGAAGGACGTGATCGTGATGGGCAACATCAGCCCCTCCGCGGTCTTCATGTGCGACAGCACCGACAAGATGGCGCTGGACACCCAGGCCCTCCTGCGCAAGTGCATGGTCTTCGAGAACTTCATGATCTCCTCCGGCTGCGATATTCCCGCCGCCACGCCGCTGGAAAACGTCGATAAGTTCTTTGAGGTAATCAATCTCGGCTATCACAAGGCCAGACTGTGGGGGCAGGTTCACCGGGAGTATCTGATCCCCTCCGTCTGAGCGTCACGAACGAAGAACCATAAATGAAGGCCGGCGCGGTCCAACGGAACGGGACCGCGCCGGTTTTATTGTGCGCCCGGCGAGCGCACGTTCTCTAGGGTGAAAGTCCCGAACGCGCCCGGCAGTGGGAAGCGTTAGCCGAAGGCAAGGGTGTCCCCGGCGACGGGGAATCTGAAGGAAGCCGTGTCAATGGGGACGGTTCTAATTGACACATTTCCGCATATATCCTCACAACCCATCGGAGGCGGCCACATGGCCACCTCCGAAACAACTTACCCCCCGTACCCCAGCAGCACCAGCACCAGCCCGTACACCGCACTCGCTACGGTGCCGGAGACGATCACCGGCCCCGCGATGGTGAACATCTTCACCATCGTCCCCGTGATGAGCCCCTCTGCCTGAGGCAAGTAAAACACAAAGATTTCCAATCATTCCCATGGTCAGCCCTCTGCTTGAGCAAAGACAAATCTTAGGAACCAGGATTTGAGATCTGCGTTTCCCGGTCATTACCACTTGACACTACCGGTTATACTGTGGTAAGCTGATAACTGCTAGATTAGCTAATAGCGATGGCTAAAGGAGGGATCCCCATGACACAGGTCAATATGTTTGAGGCAAAAACGGATTTGTCCAAACTCGTCCGTTTGTTGGAGACGCGAGAAGAAGATGTGATTTATCTGGCACGGAACAATAAGATCGTCGCGGAGATCACGCTGCATCAGGAGGTGCCCGTTGCTAGACGGATCGGCGTTGCCAAAGGAAAGTTCAGGGTCCCCGATGACTTTGACCGTTGGGATAAAGAAGTGGAGGCCATGTTCGGAGGCGAAGTATGAAGCTCCTTTTGGATACGCACATTCTGCTGTGGGCTTTGGCCGATGATCCCCGTCTCCCCGTCAAAGCCCGAAAAATGATCGTGAATCCGGATAATGAAATCTATTACAGCATTGTTTCTCCCTGGGAGGTAGAGATCAAGCGCGGCGCCCACCCGAAGGAAATGCCCATCGGCGCGCAGGAGCTGGTCCGGTTCTGCATCGAATCCGGGTTTCAGCGTCTGCCCGTCCGGGAGGAGCATATCTTTCTTTTGCGGACGCTTCACCGCCCGGAAACAGCACCGCCTCACCACGATCCCTTTGACCGCATCATGGTTTGCCAATGTATGGCCGATAATCTCGTCTTCCTCACCCACGATTCCCTGATCGCAGGCTATGACGAGCCCTGCGTTTTTGCGGTATGAAGACCCTGTACGTATCGGACCTGGACGGGACTCTGCTCCGATCCGATCAGAAGACTTCGGAATACACGAACGAGACGATCAACGCTCTTTTGAGGGACGGCATGCTGTTTTCCTACGCGACGGCCCGATCCTGGCACACGGCGCATAAGGTCACGGGCGGGCTGACCGCCGCATTTCCGTTGATCGTATACAACGGCGCGTTTATTCGGGACAACGCCAGCGGAAAGCTGCTGGCGGAGCACTTCTTTGAGAAGGCTTCCGCGGTGAAGATGATCCGCGAGCTGATCGCCGGAGGCATTCAACCCATCGTGTACTCTTTCATGGATGGGAAAGAGAAATTCTCCTATCTCAAGGATGGGGTAAACACAGCGACATGGAATTTCATCTTATCCAGAACAGGAGACAGCAGGGAACGCCCGGCAGCGGACGCGGAAGAACTGCTGCGGGGAGAGATTTTCTACCTCACTTGCATCGATGACCCGGAAAAGCTGTATCCCTTTTTTGAAAACTATGCGAAGGAGCATCATTGCGTTTATCAGCGCGAAGTATATTCCAAAGATCAATGGCTTGAGATCATGCCCGGGAATGCGTCAAAATCAAACGCGTGTTTGCAGTTAAAGGAATTGCTTGGTTGTGATCGTCTCGTGGTATTCGGAGACGGCATCAACGATCTGGATATGTTCCGCATCGCGGATGAGGCCTATGCCGTGGAAAACGCCGTCCCTGAATTGAAAAGAGCCGCAACCGCGGTGATCGGCTCAAACGATGACGACGGTGTGGCAGAGTGGCTTCGCGCAAACTGCAAATTCGCTCCGGCGGAATGAATAGCACCCCATTTGTTAGACAGCATGGTATACTACTAACAAATGGGGTGTTGTTTTATGCCAAAGGGAATACCGCACCAGTCAGCGGGGACGGTTCTCACTGACTCCTTTACGCTTTCTGAACGACGTTCCGGTTGATGCCGGTGAGGCGTTCGATTTGCCGCACGGTCAATCCGGCGCCTTTCAGCGCCTTTAGCGCCGCGCTGCGGTCTGCCCTGTCCATTTGCTGCAGCGACGTCCCGCTGGAGACGCCAAGCAGTTTTTTCATG
>JAEEGL010556979.1_pt1 | contig 16743 bp, 10 predicted proteins | sample 9134231 | NCBI WGS metagenome assembly JAEEGL01 (sample SAMN16246548, study PRJNA631951) | gut metagenome | biome: gut microbiome; feature: rumen; material: fiber-attached | host: Bos | place: Iran: Karaj | collected 2018-10
AAGTCGTGTTCGAGCGCCGTTCCGGGAACTTCCTTCACAGTGGTCTTGCCGCAGGAGCAGCTGTAGGTTGCCGTTGCGTTATGACCGCAGGATGCGGGCGTCACTTCGTCGCCCTTGGTGGCGAAGTTGTGTTCCTCTTTGCCATCGATTTCGCCGCAGCCGTTGGCACATTCATACCAGTGATAGGTGTCGTCTGTTTTCAGAACGGTGAAGTCGTGTTCGAGCGCCGTTCCGGGAACTTCCTTCACAGTGGTCTTGCCGCAGGAGCAGCTGTAGGTTGCCGTTGCATTTTGACCGCAGGATGCGGGTGTCACTTCGTCGCCCTTGGTGGCGAAGTTGTGTTCCTCTTTGCCATCGATTGCGTCGCAGTTTGCGCACTTCATCCAGTGGTACGTGTCGTCGGACTGTGGAACGGTGAAGTCGTGCGGCAGCTTCTCACCGTATTCGAAGGTTTCCGTGCCTTTTTCGTCGCAAACGCTGCAGGCATAGAAGTAAGTCGCTTTCGCAGTGCAGGATGCCGGCGTGTTCAGGTAGTCTTCATCAATGATCTGCTTGGTGAAGCTGTGATCCAGCTTTTCACCATCCTCAAACGTTTCCGTGCCCTGATAGCCGCAGGAGCAGCTGTAGTAATAGACTGCCTTTGCGGTGCAGGTTGCGCCGGATTTCAGATACTTCGCATCGGTGTTCTGCTGATCGAACACGTGTGCGGTCGGGGTGAACGTTGCCGTAATGATCTTGTCGCTCTTCACGGTCGAGACATCGTCCCAGCTTGCAAAAACGTAGTGGTTTTCGCCGTCAGCAGCTCTGGTCGGGGTATCGCCGTCAAAGTGCGGTTCGGTGCCGTAGGAAACGTCTTCGTCTGTTTCAAGCACGGTGCCGTCCCAGTTTTTCCACGTCACGGTATATGCGTTGACGGTATAGTCAAACTGCGCCGTGTAGGTTGCCTCGCCGGAAACAGCGGCAATCATCGGATCCCAGTGATAAGCGCCGTAGGTGTACTGCGCGTCGTTTGCTCTGGTCGGGGCTTCACCGCTGTAGACCGGGGTTGCGCCGTATTCGACCTCATCTGTGTCGAGCACGGTGCCGTCCCAGTTTTTCCAGGTGATCGTGTATTTGTTGACCGTGCGGTGGTCCGGATCGTTCTTGTCATAGACCGCGTAATAGGTCACGTTGCTTGTGTCGAGTTCGGGCAGGGGATCGAGCGCGGTTGTCGCGTTCGGATCGGTGTTCCAGCCGATGGCGGTGTAGGTGTACTGCGCGTCCGCCGTTGTCGGCATATCGCCGTCATATACGGGCACGGTGCCGACCATGGCGCTTTCGGGACCGGCAAGCACGGTGTCGCCGTTTTTCCAAGTTACGCTCACGTAGCCGTCATACAGGGAATAGTAGTCCGCGTTTGCGGTCACGGTTTCGGGAAGCGTGATTTCGGTGTCCCAGCCGTCGTTCGGATAGGCGGCAGCCGCCCAGCCGACGAACCGGTATTCCGCGTCGGTGCCGTCGCTGAAGGTCGGATTTTCCGGGGCAACAAGGGCGTCGCCGTGGGTATAGGTCTGCGACGCATACGGCGTGTCGGGATCGCCGTTATAGAAATTGACGGTGTAGGTGTTGAGCTGCAGCGCGTCCGTGGTGATCGTGGTGTCGCCGGTGATGGTGATCTCGCTGCCGCTTGCGGTCACGGTTCCGTTCACCTTCAGCACCGGTGCGGACTGGTCATAGCCGGTTTCGGCTGCCGCCGTGACGGTGACTTTGTCGCCCCAGGCATAGGTGCCGCTTTCGGCGCCGGAGATGGTTGTGCCGGTCCCCGGTGTCACGGTGACGGTGTGCAGCGTTCTGAATTCGGGTGCGACCTCGATCATGTCGATGTCCATCTGCCCGGTCAGACCGCCTTGCTGGCGTCCGTCGTGGATGCCGTCATAGGCGCCGATGAAACGGTAGCCGTCCGCGACTTTGATATCCGTGATCTCATAGGTGTCTTCAAATTCCAGATCCTGATAGAAATCGTTGACGTCGTCCGCAACTTTCGTGCCGTTGACGTAGATGTCCGCAGTGAAGAAGTCGATGTTGTCGAATTTATATTCGCCGTTGAGCACCGCGTTCATGTCGAGCTTTTGCTTGATCTTTTGCCACGTCAGGTTGAACGTGGAATCGTTGGAAATGTCGGTCACTTCGCTGAAGCTTTGCGTCATCAGCAGGCTGTCGGTGCAGGGCGTCACGCCGCAGGTAATGATCTCGGTCGGAATGGCAATCGTTTTGCCCGCGTCCGTCGTCAGGAACCAGTGGTCGGTGGTGTAGCCTCTGCGGGTCGGGTTGGGCGCATAGAAGGCGCTGCCGTATTCGCCGTCCCAATAGACGTTCGTGCCGCTGGGCGCATCCTGGAATTTCAAATGGAACATGAACAGGTTCCGGTACCAGTTCAGAATCGGGAACCGGTAGGTTCTGCCGTCGATGGAAACGCCCCAGGTGTTTTTGCAGTAGTTGCCGGAAAAGCCGGCGCTGTTGTTCAGGTCGTTTTCGCTGATGCCGGTGCCCTGCGCGGTGCCCATTGCAACATTGTTGTTGTAATACACATTGTTGCCGACGTTGCCGCCGTAGGCGATGATGGCAAAGGGGCGGTCACCGGTCACCTGACCGGCGTTATAGGAGTTCGTGATATAATACGGGGTTCTGCCGTCCTTGATCTTACCGATCAGACCGCCGTCGTCGCGTCCGCCGGAGACGGGGCCCCAGTTGAAGCAATCGGTCATGTTCGGGTTGTCGTTGGAGCTGCCGCTCTTGTCGCTGGTCTGGCCGGCGATACCGCCGTGCGCGCCGTTATTGTCGTGATTATAGGTTTCAATCGAACCAGCGTTCCAGCAGCGGCGGATGTAAGAATGGTGATAGGTGCGGCCGAGGATGCCGCCGGCGTCGTTATACGCCTTGACAGTGCCGATGTTCCAGCACTGCTCGATGATCGGTTCGCTCTCGTTGCCGTAGCCAAAGATGCCGCCAGCCGCGTCGCTGGTGGACGTGATGGCGCCGCTGTTGCCGCAGTCGTAGAATTCATGATTGGCGTTCTGGCCGTAGCCGAAGATACCGCCGATGGAGTTTTTGCCCGTCACGTTTCCGGTGTTATAGCAGTTGTAGAACTTGTTAACGTCGTCTTCCACGTCACCGAGGATGCCGCCGGCGTTGTCGTTGGCGCAGCTCACATTGCCGTAGTTTTTGTTGTCGCGCCAGGTGCCGGAACCGATATTGCTGCCGACGATGCCGCCCGCGTCGTCGCGGCCGTAAACATCACCACGGTTGGTGTTGTTTTCAACGGAGTGTGCACCGTCCGTGTCAAGCATACCGGCGATGCCGCCGGCGACCTTGGCGCGCGATTCGATATAACCGGTGTTGCTGCAGCCGGTGATCGTCATCTTGTTGTCGTTGCTCTTGGAGCCGAAATAGCCGAAGATGCCGCCCGCGCAGGCGTCGGTCGACACCTTTCCGGTGTTGGAGCAGTTGACAAAGTAAGATTCGTCGTCTTCGATCCAACCCGCAATGCCGCCTGCATCACTGTAGCCCGCATAGATTTCGCCGGTATTCGAGCAGTTCGTAGCATAGACACGGCCTTTGCTGTGACCGACCATGCCGGCAGCACGGTCGTTGTCCGCATAGATGAGCGCGCCATTGGAGCAGTTGGTCAACGTCAACGTGCTGTTTGCAGCATATTCGCCGACCAGACCGCCGACGTAATTGTAACCATAGACGGTACCGCTTATGATATGCACGTTTTCAAAGGTCAGATTCCCGTCGCCCCAGCCGACGAGAACAGCAAAGCCGTTCTTTCCGTTATTGTTGTTGTCGTCAACAAAAGCGTTTTCAAAATTCACGTTTTTGAACGTCGCGTTTTGCGCAGAGCGGAACAGGCCCACACGGTGGTCGTCGTTTGTCATATAAAAGTTTGAAATCGTATGACCTTGACCGTCGAAGGTGCCCTGAAAGTAGTTGTTCCGGTTGTAATAGACATTTTTACCGCCGCCGTTACCGAAATTGATACTTCGCAAATCAATATCAACGTCCAGATAGACCGTCTGACCGGAATAGGACGTGCCGGTGCCCGCGTTGTTGATAAACTGGGCGAAGCCCTTTGCGGACGTGATGTGGTTGTTGGAAAACCCGCTGCCGTCCCATGTGCCGTCCCAGACGTCCGCTGCCGCAGCCGCCTTTGTCGGCGCAACGAACACCCACGCGGTCATGAGCATGAGCACGCTCATACACAGCGCAAGCACGCGTCGCGTCAAGGTTGTTTTTGTTTTCATAGTATGTCCTCCTTTGAATGAAAAGAGTTATAAACTGCTTGCCTGCCGAAAAGGGCAGACTGACACTTATACAATATAATTCTACCGCTTTTCCGGAAACATTGTCAACGGAAAAATTAAGATTTCCGCGCTGCCGATATAGAATTTTCGGGTGCCTTTTTTATGCAATCTGCCGAGTGCGCCGCTGCCATAAAAAAGCGCCCGTAGTGTCGATCACCGATCGACTGGGCGCGAAAGGTTGGTTGTGCTGTTAGCCGCCTGATAGGCGGCGACTACGGGTGTGGTGTGAAAACCGGTCAGTCTGCCGGGGTGTTTTCAATCGCTTCGGCGAAGAAATGGAACCAGTCGAGCCGGTATTCGCTGCCGTTTTCCGGCGTGATCACGAAGCACAGATCCGTCTCGTCCGGCAGTGGTTCGCTGAAGCGGAAAAACCGGTCCGTCATCGAGTTGAACCAGAAGCGGTCGTTTGGCGTGTCATAGTCGATTCTGCCGAGCAGGGGACCGTTTTCGTTTTCTATGCGCACCTCCACTGCGGCGCGCCCGGCGCAGCAGCCGCAAAGCACCAGACCGACCTTGTCTTTGAGGTTTCGGATCTTCGGGTAATGCAGCACGGCGCGTTGTTTGCACGACACGGAAAAGCCGAACAGCGTTTCGTTTTCCGCCTTTTCCACGTTTGTGCCTCTCATATACCACTCGGCTTCAATGCGGTTCCAGTCGGAGTCATACTGCCCCACGCCGTATTCCACAATCAGCGGATCGGCAACGAGGGTGCCGTCCTTGCGGATATGGACGTAGCACAGCCCGCTCGAACGGTAGGCGCCGGCGTGGTCGTTCACGGTGATGCCCTGAAAAAGCTGCCCGTTCCACCGGCAAAAGCTCGTGTGGTCAATGCTCGAGCCGGTGTGCCCTTTGAAGGTATAGGGACCGTAAACGTTGTCGGCAATCGCGTAAAAGCCGCCGTAGCTCAAATAGTATCTGCCCTGAAACTTGTTGAGCGACGCCTTGTCGTCGCCGAAGTGGTCGAGTTCGATCCGGCGCGGCGGCTCGGCAAGGGAGATCATGTCGTCCGCCAGCTTCGCAATGAAATAGCCGCAGCCGTCCCCGTAGGCCCACGACGGACCGCCGAACGCGAGGTAGTAGCTGCCGTCGTCGTCTTTGAACACCGTCGGGTCATATTCGCGCGTCGGCGTCTGCGTGCCGTCGAGCAAGGGTCTGCCCAGTGCATCGCGGAACGGACCGGACGGCGTGCTGCCCACAGCGACGCCCGTACGCGAGGCGCCGTCGGAAAAATAATAGTAATACTTGCCGTCCTTTTCTGCGCAGTCCACCGCCCAGCAGCTGTCGGACTTGCCCATAAAGAAGTCTTCGGGATGCACCACGCGCTCCAGCTGCCAGTGCACGGCGTCCGCCGTGGACCAGATCTGCCAGTCGTGCATGCAGAAAAAGCCGCGGCACGGCTCGGCGTCGTGGCTCGCATACAGCCACAGCCGGTCGCCGAATACGTGAATGTGCGGATCGCACACCCCCATGCGCGGAATGATCGGGTTCTTTTTTGCGGTCACGGTTGTTTTGTTGTTCATCAGCCATCGCCTCCGTCAGGGTTATTATACACGAAACGCGCGAAATCGTAAATAGGTTTTTCCGCAAAATGAAAAAGCGGACAGATCGTCCGACCTGTCCGCGGATGTTCGCCGGTTAGGTTGTCTGCTTTTTCATCGGGTTGGCGACCAGCGCCGCAAGCAGCAGCGCCATACCTGCAACGCCGATGGCAGCGGCGGTGAGATAGCCGTTGGAAAAGCTGCCGGTTGCGGTCACCACGCGACCGATGACCTGCGTGGCAAGCGCTGCGCCGCCCCAGAACGCGCCGCCGGAAAAGATCGGATTGATCTCGTTGAGTTCTCTGCCGCCGAACAGTGTTTGTGTGATCACCGGGCAGATATTGCTCGTCATGGCGCCGGTGACGCACAGCACGGAGCAGAGCACCGCCAGCCAGACCACCGCCGTGTTCGGATAGACCAGCGCATACAGCAGCGCGCCGGCAACGAGCGGCAGCGCCGTGAGCAGAATCAGACCTTTGACGCCCAGCTTGTTGCTGATGGTGCCGCCGAGGAAGACGAACAGAATGCCCACGCCCTGCATAATGCCCTGCATTGCCGAGGCGGTGGACTGCGTCATCCCGTAGGACGCCAGCAGCGACGGCATATAGGTGCTGATGCCGAGATAGGAGATGGCGAGGAACAGAATGCCGAAAAAGACAAGCCAGAACGCCGGCGTCCGGAATGCCTGCTTTTTGGTGAGTCCCGGCACGTCCGCCGTCTGCGCGGCCGCTTCACCTGCACCGGCTGCAGACAAATCAAGCTTCGGGATGATGAAAAACGCAAGGACGTTGCACAGCAGCACCACGGCGAGAATCACCAGATACACCTGCCGCCACGGCATCAGCGCCAGCAGCGCGCCCGGGAAGAACGAAAACGCCGTTGCGCCCACCGACGCGGACGCAAGCACCAGCGCGATCACCGTGGGCGCTTTTGCTCCGTAGACGCCGAAATGCGGGGTGATTGCCGCAATGCCCATGGCGTGGGTGCCGAAGGCGAGATTCACGCCGCCGAACAACCCGGCAAGGATGATCATCCAGATGCCCGGCGCAAAGCAGCACAGCAGACAATAGACCGCCGCCAGAACGCCGCACAGCAAAAAGACCGTGCGCGGCTGTGTTTTCTTCAGCAGTGCGCCGAACAGAAACGTGGAGCACAGGAAGGTCATGACGCACCCGAAGGTTGCCGACAGCGCGATGGTTGCCATTTTGTCTTCGCCCCACGTTGCCGTGAACGAAGGCAGAAAGACGGAAAAGGTGGAATTGATGCCCATGTTGGCAAACAGCGCAACGCATGCGCCGATCACGGCACGGCGGGCGTTTTTGGTTTGATTCATACCGATTTCTCCTTGTTGCAGAATTCTTTTTTCCATTCTATCACAAAGAGCCTTCATTTTGCAAGTGCTTTTGCAGATGCAGCACCGCCTTGGTGCCGGTTTTGCCTTCTTTGCTGATGATTTCCAGCTCGCCGCTGCCGGTGAGCGACAACTGAATCCAAAGAAAAAGGACGGGTTGACCGTCCTTCTTTTATACACAGATATAGCCGCGCCAGCCGCGTACGCCGTAATAGGAATCGGCGCCGTTGTGAAAGGTGAACACCGTGTCGTAGCGCCGCTCGCAAAACAGTGCGCCGCCCTTTGTGCGAATCGCATCCGGCGTTGCAATCCAGCTCGACGTCTTTTGATCGACCGGCGCAACCGATTGCAGCCGGCGATAGAGTTCTTCTGTCAGCAGCATTGCGCCCATCTGCTGGGCTTGCGCTTCGGCGCTGCCGGCGGGCGGATTCTTTTTGCGGCTTTGCTTTGCCCGCTCGTCATAGCAAAGACTTCTGCGCCCGGCTGGCGATTCTGCGGCGCAGTCGCAAAACAGCAGGGCGGGACCGTTGTCAAAAAAGCCGATCACGTCCGGCTCTCCGCCGGTTTCCTCCATCTGTCGCAGTGTTTCCAGCGCGGCGGAGTTTTGCAGCAGCCGCGCTTCCACCTGCGCCCACTGCAGATCCGGATGGCGGTTCGGGTGGGCGAAAAACCGTTGTTTCAATGTTTCAAGCATGGTCGTTTCCTCCCTTTTTTTTCTGTGCCTCATACGCGGGGTTGTAGCAGCCCTGAAAAAAAAACAGTTGACTGGCACTTCCGGCCTTTGTTCCATCGTCAGGCACCTCGGTTGTCTGGTTGTCTTCATTATACACGATCAAACAGAAAATGCAAGCGCTGCCCCGTGCCGGTTGACGCGGCGGCAAAAAAGGCGTATAGTATGCACAAAGAGCGGCGGCACCGCCGCAAAAGGAGGATGACGCATGGAACCCTTCCGGTGGGCCTATATCGGCAGCGGCAGCATTGCAAAAAACACGGCGAACAGTATTCTGAAAGGCGACCACAGAATCACGGCGGTCTATTCGCGCAACCCCGTCACAGCGGAGCGCTTTGCCGCAAAATACGGCGCGACGGCATATTCCACTGCCGAAGAAGCAATGACGGCGGCAGACGTGGACGGCGTCTATATCGCCACGCCCCACACCGCGCATCTGGAATATGCCCTGCAGGCGATCCGGCTGGGCAGACCGGTGCTTTGCGAAAAGCCGGTCGGCGTCAGCGCAGACGAGGCGCAAAAGATGATCCGCGCGGCGAAAGACAGCGGCGTCTATTTTTGCGAAGCGATGTGGACCTGGTTTTCCGACGTGGCGCTGACCGTGAAACAATGGGTCAAAAGCGGCAGCATCGGAGCCGTGCAAAAGGTTGAAATAGACTACGCCTTTCCCGGCATGCGTCTGCCGAAAACGTCCCGGGTGCGCATGCCCGAAACGGCGGGCGGCGCGCTGCTGGATATCGGCATCTACCCGGTCACGTATTGCTATATGCTGTTCGGCATGCCGCAGACGATCCGCTGCACGGGCACGCTGCAGGACGGCATCGACGTATCCGAAACCGTCACGCTCGGCTACGACGGCTTCGAGTGTGTGCTGCGTACCGGACTCAACGGACTCCGGGAACGCTGCGTGATCAAGGGCAGCAGCGGAACGATTACGCTCGGCTTTTTCCATATGGCGTCCAGAGCGGTGCTGAAAACCGGCAGCGGACGCACGGTCTTCAAAGGAAAAACCGACTACCTGACCGAGTTTACCCGCGCCGCTGCGGAGATCCGCGCAGGCAGAACAGAATCCGCCTATATCCCGTTTGCCTCCACGTGCGCGTGCCTGCAGATTCTGGACACCTGCCGTGCACAGCTGGGACTGCGCTATCCGTTTGAGGAGGGGAAGGCATGAAAGAAATAAAGCTCGGCACGGTCGGCTCCGGCGTGATCGTGCACACCATTCTGGACCAGGTGCAAAGAACCGACGGCATTTCGCCGGAGGCGGTCTGCTCCCGCAAAGCGGAAACCGGGCGTGCGCTCGCTGCGTCCTACGGCTGCCGCAAGGTCTATCCTTCGCTGGACGCGCTGCTGCAGGATGACGACGTCAATACCGTCTATATCGCCACGCCGAACCTGCTGCATGTCCCGCAGGCGAAGCAGGCGCTGCTGGCAGGCAAGCATGTGATTCTGGAAAAGCCGTTTTCCACAAATGATGCAGACGCAAAGGCGCTTGCCGCGCTGGCAAAGCAGCGGCATCTGCTGCTCGCGGAGGCGGTGCCGACCCCGCATCTGCCGAATCTTCGCATCCTGAAGAACCTGCTACCGCAAATCGGCAGGGTGCAGCGCGTGGCTTCGGATTACAGCCAGTATTCCGCGCGCTACGACCGGCTGCTGCAGGGCGAGCTGCCCAACATCTTTAACCCGCAGCTCGGCGGCGGCTGCCTGATGGATCTCAATTTTTACAACGCCTATCTTAACGTCTTTCTGTTCGGCATGCCGGATGCTGTCAGCTACGATCCCGTGCTGTATCCCGGCGCCGCCGACACCTCCGGCGTTCTGCGCCTGCAATACGGCGATTTCCTGTCTGAAAACGCCGCTGCCAAGGACCGGAGCGGACAGAGCTTTTTTCGCATCGAGGGCGCCGACGGCATCATTGAAATTGACAACGGCGCCAACGGACTGCAGAGCCTGCGCCTTTGGGGAAACGGCAAAACGCAGACGTTCAACGCGCAGGGGCAGGAGAACCGCTGGCTGTTTGAGGTGCGTGCGCTGACACGGCTGTTTCTGGCGGAGGATTTCGACACGGTCTATGCGCTGCTGATACCCACGCTGCAGACGTGCGCTGTGCTGGAACGCGCGCGCAAAGACGCCGGGCTCGTGTTCCCCGGCGACGACTGAGCCGCAGACGCCGTTTCACTGGAAAGCGATGGGCAGACCTATACGCTGCGCTTTGACGAGATCCGGTGTCCGGTCTGCGGCGAAAACGCGGTGGCGCTTTTGCCCGAGGATCCGCAGAAAAAGTTTCTTGCAACCCGGATTGCGTATAAAGACGCCCTGCTGGACGCGTGGCGGGCATACGAAAAGCACCCGACGGCGTAAGGCGCGGCGTTTTTAGAAAAAAGAAATACGATTGCGCCGCATCTGTTTACTTTTCGGAAAAAAGGATGTATAATACAGGAAATCCATTTGGGAGGTCATTACCATGAAAAAATCCATACAAACCCTGATCGCCCTGCTGGCGGTTGCGGCTGTTATTCTCAGCTTTGCCGCCTGCGGCAATAAAACGTCCGGCAACGACGCGACCAATCCGTCCGTCACCGCCAGCGACGCTTCTCCCGCGTCCGACACGAGCGCAGCCGCCGCATCCACTGCCGGCACCACCGCCGTTGCTTCCGACGCGGATCAGGCGAGAGCCGTTCTTTCCGAAGCCATTGCCGGTGCAAGAGCGTACTACGACAGCATCAAGGACGACGAAGCCCTTGCCGAAATCGCGGACGATCTGGATACCCGCCTGCAGCGCGCGGAAGCCCTGCTCGCAAGCAACAGCGCAACGGCAACCGAGCTTGCCTCTATGCTGCTTGACGTAACCGGCGCAGTGAATGTCGCCAGAGAAATGGCGGGCGATTCGGACAAAGCAACCACCGACAAAGACGGTCAGAACCCCGTGATGGACTACGTCGGCGTCTATGAGTGCGAACGCTGCAGCATCACCGTTGAAGCCGACGGCGACACCGACGCGAAAATCTCCGTCCACTGGAGCTCCAGCGCAACCGAAGCGTCCACCTGGACGATGAGCGGCTATTTCGATCCCGACACGATGCGCATCAATTATTCCGACGGCGTGAGAAAAGATATCGTCATCGACAACGAAAACGATCAGGAAACCGTCGTTTACGAAAACGGTCTGGGTCGCATCCAGTTCCTCGGCGACGGCAAGCTTGAATGGCAGGACGAACAGGAAGCCGACAACGTGCGCGACATGGTCTTTCGCATCGTCGGCTGACACAGACAGCAACCATAAAAAGCCCTCCTGTGATACGAAAGTCGTATCGCGGGAGGACCTTTTTTCATCTTTTTTCCGAAAGCGTGCGGAAACAGCGCGCGCCGCTGCGCGGCAATAAAAGCTCCGCTGCCGACCCATTGCAAAAAAAGGCGGACTGTGCTATACTGAACCGGTCCGGACGCTGAAACGAAATGCTTGTTTCTGCTGCTCTGCCGGAAGCAAACGAGAAGAAAAAGGGGAGTGGATCGCGATGAAGACTCAGGACCGCAGCGATTTCTATCTGCCGAACGGTCTGCGCCGCTGCGGACGCTACGATACGATTTTTTACGGCGCATACGCAGGCGCGGGCGCAACTTTTGATATGCGCGTGCGTTTCGATCTCAAACAAAAAATCAATCTGAAAAAACTGCAGAAGGCTGCCGACAAGGCGCTGACTGCCTATCCGGAATTTGCCGTGCGCCCCGTTTTGCACGCAGGGCGCGTCTGCTATGAAAAAAACGATTTGCCCGTGAAGCTTGCGCCCGACGACGGCAAACGGCTGTATTTCGGCACCGAGGATACCAACGGCTATCTGTTTGTGTTTCTCTACGGCGAGCGGCATCTGTCGTTTTCCATCTTCCACAGCCAGACCGACGCCCACGGCATGATCTCCTTTCTCATCACCGTGCTGTGGAACTATCTGGTGTACGTGTTTCCGCCCGCGCGGCTGATCGGCACAAAGATGTTCACCCGCCACGGCATTCGCGACGACGACAGCTTGTTTTTCTCCATGGACGACACAGAGCGGTATGATCCGCTGATCAAATTCGCCCGTCCCGGCCATCTGGTGCAGCCGGTCAATCTGGAGAGGCTGTTCCGCTTTCCGCCGGAAAACGCGCCCAAAGACAGCGCCACCTGCCGGCTGATCAATCTTGAAATCTCCAACGACGCGTTTCTTTCCAAGGTGAAGGAACTCGGCACTACGTTTGCCCCGCTGCTGTCTGCGCTGACTGCCGAAGCGATCCGCGGCTGCTTCGACGTGGGCGACCGCGACGTGGTTGTCATCACCACCGCCGACGGACGCCGCGTGGTGTCCTCCAACACGCTGGGGAATCTTGCCTATAATGTCTATCTGCCTGTTACGCCCGAAATCGCTGCGCAGCCGCTGCGACAGCAGTGCGAAACGCTCGCCGGTCTTCTGGCGTCGCAGCGCACGGAGGAACACGTGCGCGCCACGTTTCAGGACATTCTGCGCCAGTGCGACGAGATCGACGCCATGGGTGAGATTGATAAAGTCAACGCCTTCCTGACCGGTCCCGATGGGCTTTCCAACGCGCTGACCGGCACCGGTACGGTCTTTTTGACCTATCCCGGGCGTATCGCGAACAATCCGATCTCCGGGCTGCTGCTCGAAGGTCTGAGCCCGGGCATCCTTGCCGCCGAACGCGCTGTCGACGTCTATGCCCACCGGGACAGTCTCATCATCCAGATTTCGCAAAAGGGCGACGATCTGTCCCTGGTCGATTCCATGCGCCGCACGCTGGAAACCCACGGCTTTGCCGTTCAGCTGCACGACCTCGGTCGCACGACGCAAAACGTGTTTGATTTTTCAAAGATCAAACGGGTGCACTAACCGTCACAGAAACAGAATCCCCGCTGCGGACGAGCGCCGCGGCGGGGATCGTTTTGCGTTCTGATTATTTTTCTGCGTGATCCGACTGCGTTTTCTCACAGCGTGCGATAATACGGACAGATGTTTTCGAACTGTCCGTCCTTCATCCGAAAGCCGCCGGGAATCGTGCCGAGCCGGTGAAAGCCGAGCTTTTCATACAAATGCTGTGCGTGGACGTTGCTCTCCACAACGGCGTTGAACTGCAGAATGCGAAACCCGAGCCGTTTCCCTTGCGCCAGGCAGTCGTTCACCAGTTGTTCGCCGATATGCTGTCCGCGGCAGGCGGCTTTCACCGCATAGCTCGCGTTGCAGATATGTCCGCACCGACCGACGTTGTTGGGGTGCAGAATGTAAAGACCCACGACCGTTCCGTCGTCGTCCGCCACGCCGCAGTAGCTTTGTGCGGCAAAGAACGCGCTGCCGCTGTTTTCATCCAGACATTCCTCCTGCGGAAACGCGATGCCGTCTGTTACAACCTCGTTCCAGATCTCGATCATGGCAGGCAGGTCTTTTTCACAATATGCTCTGATTCTCATATTTCTGCTCCTTTGCCGGGAATTGCCGATTTGCATTTTAGCACAAACGCACGAAATAATCAAGCAGCAGAACAGGAAACCGAAAAGAAAAGCCCGTCTGTTTTTGTTTTGATTCTCTGCGCAGATGAATCTGACCGCTGATGCGAAAACACGCAGTTGATCCGAAAGAAACCTGCCGCAGCAGCATGGACGCGTTTCCATACGGCGTTCGACCGAAGACCGGAAGCAGGCAACTTGCCGGCAGTCACAAACAGATAACGATCAAATCCCCGCTGGGCTGCAGCGGGGATGCTTTGTCTACGCGCAGGGCAGGAAGCGTTTGCAATCACTTCGTTCCGGTCAGCGCGGTGCCGTTGACATACAGCGTGTAACCGTTGGAGATCACGTTTGCAGGGTCGCCGCTGAACGAGGTGACATAGCTGTCTGCGGTCAGCGTCCAGGTGCTGGTGCTGTCAAGTGAAACGTTGACTTCGCCAACCTCGGTGGAGACGGTTTCGCCCGAAGCGTTTGTGATCTTGCCGTCGATGCTGCCGGTGAAGGCGGAGCCGTCGGTCAGCTCCAGCGTCAGCGTTGCGTCGTCGCCGACTTTGACCGCGCCGTTCAGCACCTGTTTGGAGGCTTTGAGCGTTGCCGCGTTGCTGCCGCCGCTCCAGCCGTCCGCACAGACGGAGAGCAGAATGTTCTCGGCGTCTTCGTTTGTAATTTCAACGCCGTTCAGCGTAATGACCGCGTTGGTGTTGGTCACGTGGAACACGTGACCGTTTTTGCTTGTCAGGCTGCCGCCGGTCATGGTGAAGCTCGACGTGCCGCTGTCGGCGTCGCCGGACATGGACTGGTAGATCATGATCGTGTCACAGAAGGTGGCGTTGCCGTTGCGTTCTGTGTTGTTTGCGGTCAGATCACAGTCGGTCAGCGTGATGGAGTTGAGCCCCTCAATGCACACACCTTCCGACAGGTTCGACACGAGTGTGGCGTTGGCAACGCTGATATCGGCGGTGGAATAAATCGCCGGGGAACCGAGCCCGTTGGACGTGTAGGTGCCGCCGTCCACAGTGACCGTGCCGCCGCCGCGGTCGGTACGGATCGCCGCCGAGGATTGTCCGCTGGTGGTCACGGTCAGGTCATACGCCTTGGTCACACCGCCGCCGGTCGTCATAATGCCGCCGGAGCCGTTGCCGGTTGTGGTGATGGCGGTGTCTTTGATGACAAGCGTGGTGCCGTCGCCGGCTGTGCCGTTTTGTCCGCCGTTGCCGCCGTAGCAAAACACGCCGTTGGCGCCGTCGGCGTCCGAGGTGATCGTGCCGCCCGTGATGGTTGTTGTGGTGCCGTCTTTGACCAGAATCGCCGCATTGAGCCCGTAAAAATTGCAGTTGTCGCCTCCGTCGGAATCACCGGTTTTGCTGACGGTCGGATTGTCAATCGTCACGTCGTCGCTCGTTGCAATCAGCAGCGCGCTTTCGTCCGCACGGGTGCTGCTGTAGGTTTTGCCGCTTTGGGTGTCGGAGCCGGTGATCTCGGTGCTGCCCTGATAGGTGAGATCTGCGCTGCTGCTTCCGGGTGCGCCGCCGGGCATGCCGTCCGGCTTTTCACCGGGTTTGCCGTCGGGTGCGCCGTTTTCGCCGTCGGGCGGTGCCGCAGGGGGTTCATTGCCGCTGCCGTCCGGCGCACCATCGGGCGGCGTCACGGATTGCGAAGCGTCGGTGGTGCCGGTGTCGTCTGCTTTTTTTGTGCCGCATCCGGCAAACAGCGTCAGAACCAGTGTCAGGGTGAGAAAGATACAAATCAGTTTTTTCATAAGAATGCCTCCTTTGTGTTTCTGACAATAGCATACTGCATCCTTCTGAAAAAAAGCTGAAACCATCAGAAAAATGTGAAACAGTGAAAGTTGCCGCTTCTGCGCGTTCTGTTTTTTTGCAATAATCGTGCGATCCGAAAACGGTCCTCTTGAAGATTGAAACAGAATGTGGTAAGATAAACCTGTTCAAAATGAATTCTTTGGAGAAATCGTCATGCAGATCAGAGAAATCAAGCAATGGATCATCGGTATTCTTTTCGGTCTTTTTTCCGTCCTGACAATCGCCATGCCCACGCAGCTCGCGCTGTTGACGCAGGGCAGGGTCGGCGACGTGCGCCCGGTTCCCGATACGCATTTTATAATCTCCTTTGAGTATAAACTCATTTCGTCCCTACTTGAACTTCGCCATGATAACGCGCTTTATTTCGCCGGGGGTTCGCACAGGATTCAATTTGTCGGGTCGTTTTACTTCAGCTTTGCCGCCTGCTGCAGCGCTTGGCACGCCCTTGCCTGCGGATGCTTCGGATCGGTAATGCCGTCCTGCGCCAGCTTGCGTCTGGCGTCTGCGGCCATATCGCAAAGCAGACTCTGATAGAGTTCTTTTGAATTGCCGCCGGGTTCCAGACCCATTTCAATGATTTCTGTTGCAAAGCCGAGCGTTGCTGTTGTGTAAAGATTGCCGCTGTATTGATTGAGCGTCTGATCGCCGGGGACGAGCTTGCTGTGAATCTTGTTGGTCAAAAGTACGATCACGAGGTTTTCTTCCGGATCAATCACGGTCAGGGTTCCTGTGAAACCCTGATGACCGAAGAGGTTCGTGCGCGAGGCAGAGCCGAAGTAGCGGTCTCTGCCGTGGTCGCCCTCTCGCCACCAGCCGAGTCCGTAATAGGTGTAATCTTCATGCTTCGGTGCAGTAAACATGTCAATCACGTCGCGGGTGAAAAACCGGTATTTGCCGTAACCGCCGGTCAGCATGATGGACGCGAGCTTTGCAAGATCCGAAGCGTTGGAAAAGAGTCCCGCGTGACCGGAGATGCCGTTCATACAAAAATAGGCGTTCGGGTCGTGAACTTCACCCTGCAGCGTTTTCGTGCGGACGTTCTTGTAATGCAGATTGCCGTCGCGGCTGTTGCCCATCAGCTCGGTCGCGGCGCAGTCGGCTTTTGAAAACCCGTTGCGCAGAGGGTTGAAGGTGATGTGTTTGAGCCCCATGGGCTTCCAGAACGTCTTTGAAAGTAATGCGCTCAGCGACATTCCGGTGATTGCCTCCACACAGAAGCAAAGCACCATGTAATCCACGTCGCTATAGACGGTTTGTGTGCCGGGTTCATACATCAGCGGCGTGCGGAAAATCTGCTCCAGTGTTTTCTTTCTGGTTGCTGTGTCGGCGCCTGTTCCGGCATAAAGCACATTGCCCTTGTCGGAATCGAAATACTGCGACGCGCAGTCATAGCGGTCGTTGAAGTATTGCGGTCCCGCCGGAAAACCGCCCTGATGTTTCAGCAGGTCACGGATGGTGAGCTTCGCTTTCCAG
>JAEEGL011352677.1_pt1 | contig 16743 bp, 12 predicted proteins | sample 9134231 | NCBI WGS metagenome assembly JAEEGL01 (sample SAMN16246548, study PRJNA631951) | gut metagenome | biome: gut microbiome; feature: rumen; material: fiber-attached | host: Bos | place: Iran: Karaj | collected 2018-10
AATTCTGTGGCGGGCACGGTAATACCATGGGCGGTATCATTATTGACAGCGGTAAGTTTGACTGGAAGAAGTATGGTGACAAGTATTCTCAGTTTACTGCTCCTGAAAAATCATATCACGGCGTGGTTTACTGCGAAAGCTTCGGTGATGTTGCATATGCGGCACGTATCCGTACGGTATTCCTCCGCAACACCGGTGCAATACTGCCACCACAGTCATGTTTCATGATTCTGGTTGGTCTTGAAACCCTGTCACTCAGAATGAAACAGCATGTGGCAAACACAATAGCCATTGCCGAATACCTAAAGAATCATCCTAAGGTTGCCTGGGTTCACAGCGCACATTTCCCTGATAATAAGTATCATGAGCTTGCAGTAAAGTATACCAAGGGCTCCCAGAGCGGACTTCTCACCTTCGGTCTTAAAGGCGGCAAGGATGACGGGGCTAAGTTTTACGATGCATTAAAACTTTTCAAGCGCGTGGTAAATATCGGTGATTCAAGATCATGTGTTACCCATCCGGCAAGCACGACTCACAGACAGCTGACTTCAGAACAGCTTAAGGCTGCAGGTATCGGTGAGGAGCTGATTCGTCTGACCATAGGTATTGAGGATCCTGAGGATCTTATAGCGGATATTGAACAGGCACTTGCTCAGATCTGATAATGGCTAAGGTGGGAACCGTCCGGCGCAGTTAAAGGTATGCGTGCTGACGGCTTACCATTTGTACATTCATAACCTGATTGCATGGCAGGCCCCGAAGAAGATACGGTCCAGTATGCATTCAGGTTTTTATTTTTCTGTTCGTTTAAGCAGAAAGTTTTTTGTCTGAAAACGGTGAATGATATCTTACTTTGTGACTGGCATGGACGGAATCCGTAATGTAAAATTATAACCTGTGAGTTATTTTTCTGAAGTAAGAAATATTAGTATAAAAGCATATAAAATATATAAATACTAAAACAACAAAACATTTGTTTTAGTATTATAAATAATAAAATATGATATTGATTTTTATACAATACGGAAGAAAATAATTAATAAAGACATGTAATTACGTTTTATTTTAAATTGCTGAAACTGTTACTGATATTGGTTTTGCACGGCTTTATCAAAATAGAAAGTAGAAATAATATGTGTAATAAATGTAGTGATCCCAATAATTTAAGGTAAAAATATGTTTTTTATAAAAAAATGAGATTTTTATCCTGTTTAATAATTTAATTTGTCGTCATAATATTAGTAAAAGTACGGCGTGGCAATACCTGCAAGAGGTTTACCAATACGTTGAAACGGTATTGTATTATGTGTGTTTCGGGGGGAGTAATGGGATTTTCAGCAGACAAATTAATTATCGGAGCCTGTTTGTCACTGTTTGTCATTACCGGATGTCACATGAACGGGCAGGAACATGCAAGTGATTCTGATGAAATGGTTATAAAAGAGGAAACATCCGTGGTCGGCCTTCCAAATCCTTTTGTCAAGGTTAATTCCATCGCCGAAGCAGAGGCTGCAATAGGGAAAAAGATACCGCAGCTCAGGTTTATTCCTGATGCCTATCAGGACTCTCCGGAAATTTTTGTTATGAATGAGAGCGAGATGGTGCAGCTTATGTACAGCTCGGCCGACGGCAGCGAAAGAATGTTATACCGCATATCTGAAAAGTTTTCGACTGAACTTCTTAACGGTGATTATACCAAGTATGCCATTAACAAGAAGATCAAAATAAGAGGTCACGGTGTTCTTGTTAAGGGGAACGGTGACGGACAGGGGTACTATACGGCAGAATGGTCTGTCGGCGGACTCAATCTCTGCATTCTTTCGGACGTCCCGCTGACTGATGAAGTGCTGAATAAGATGATCAAATGACATATTCCGGTGGCTGACTGTTCTGAACCGTCATGTAAGAGAGACTGCTGATGCAGTCTTTTTTTTTTGTGTGTTGGAGTGACGGATAAACCTATTTTCCGTGTTGGCTGCATGTATATAGGAATAGCAGAGCTCCAAATATCCGGCCCAATGTAAAATGTGGTTATGATTACAATTTTTAAACGTACGATATGCTACCATGAAAGCAGGTTAGGCTTTCAGTATAAAAGTCATGAGCATGAAGCTTCACATGATTCATGATATTTTTTCATTTAAACGTCCGATTCGCTGGAGAGAAATATGTCCGTTCTTGCTGCTTTTATGGTTCCTCATCCTCCGCTGATTATTCCTGAAATTGGTCAGGGGGAAGAAAAAAAGATTCAAAAAACCATGGACTCGTATGAAGCCGTTGCCAGTGAAATAGCCTCACTTAAACCGGATACGATAATTATATGCAGCCCTCATAAACAGTCTTTTTCCGATTATTTTCTGATAAACGGGAATGATAATGCAGAAGGTTCATTTGGTGAATTCGGAGCCGGTGATGTCAGAATAAGCGTCAGATGCGATATGGAATTTGTAAAGGCGGTGGAAGAGGCGTGTCTGAAGGAAAATGTTATGGCCGGAACAGCAGAAAATGAGGTCCGGCAGCCGTTGGATCACGGCACCATGATACCTCTGTGGTTTATCGGCAGATATCTTGACAAGTTTAATGTGGTGAATGTGGGAATATCAGGCTTTTCCCTGCTTGAACACTATCATCTCGGGGAAATAATGGCTCGTACGGCCGAAAAACTCGGGCGTCGGACGGTATTTGTGGCAAGCGGAGATTTGTCTCACAAGCTCCGGGAGGACGGGCCTTATGGTTTTGCCGATGACGGCCCCGTTTATGACGCCAGGCTTATGGATTTGTGTGAGCGCGGAGCCTTGGGCGAACTGTTGGATTTTCCTCAGCTTCTGTGTCAGAGAGCAGCCGAATGCGGTCATCGTCCTTTCTGCATGATGGCGGGTTTTCTTGACGGAAAGAATGTTAAGAGCAGAGTCTATTCACATGAAGACGTTACCGGTGTGGGGTATGGAATCTGCAGTTTTTATCCTGACGGAAACTCCGACGGGAGAAAATTCAGGGATATGAAGATACAGGAAGAGGAACTTTCCGTCGCCAGACTTCCGCTAAGTAGTGATCCGTATGTACGTCTTGCGCAACGGGCAATATACGGGTACGTGATTTCTGGAAGGCATATTCATATTCCGGATGATGTTTCGGAAGAGATGCTCGGTAAACGTGCTGGCGTATTTGTATCAATTCATCAGTCCGATCATCTGAGAGGATGTATCGGAACCATTGCGCCTACTCAGGAAAATATTGCAGCCGAAATCATAAGAAATGCCGTTCTTGCAGCTTCACGTGATTACAGATTCCTGCCGTTGATGGAGTATGAGCTTGATGACATTGAAATCAGTGTGGATGTTCTCGGTGAGATCGAGGATATATCTTCACAGAAGGAACTTGATGTCAGACGTTATGGAGTCATAGTCAGAAAAGATGACAGGGAAGGTCTTCTGCTGCCTAATCTAGACGGTATTACCTCCGTCAGTCAGCAGATTGCAATTGCCAAACAGAAAGCAGGTATTGATTCCCGGGAAAGAGTTTCGATGCAGCGCTTTGAAGTAGTACGTCATTATCAGGATCCTTACCGGGCTTTTAAGCATGAACATGAATAACCGCTGCAGTGTATGTTTCAGAAAGTGCATCGTTAAGGAGGGTAAAACCGGATTCTGCGGTGCCAGAGCCGGCCATGACGGCAGAATGGTTCCGTTAAATTACGGCAGGATTTCCTCTATTGCCCTTGACCCAATAGAGAAGAAGCCTTTTCGTCACTTTATGCCCGGTTCCGTAATTCTTTCGGTCGGGAGTTACGGCTGTAATCTTCGCTGTCCGTTTTGTCAGAACAGCTCGATTTCCTGGTCTGATGAGGCGATGAATAGGGCTGTTGTAAGTCGTTACATGTCTCCTGATGAGCTTGTATCTCTGGCCGTTGATCTGGTACCCCGCGGAAATATAGGAGTGGCATTTACATATAATGAGCCTGTTATAGGCTATGAGTATGTGAGGGATACCTCAAGGCTGCTTCATCAGCATGGTCTCAGAAGTGTCATGGTCACTAACGGTACAGCGTCTCTTTCCGTTCTGGCTGAACTGGATGGACTGGTTGATGCCATGAATATCGATTTGAAGGGATTTACGGACAGTTATTACCGAAAGGTTCTCAGAGGAGATCTTGAAATGTGTAAGAACTTTATTTCGGAGGCTGTCAGAATATGTCACGTTGAGCTCACTACACTGATAGTTACCGGAGAGAATGATTCGGAAGAGGAAATAAGAAAACTTTCGCAATGGGTTGCCGGGCTTACGGATGAGACCGGTATGATAATAGGAACCCGCGTGCCACTGCATCTTACCAGATTTTTTCCATCATTCAGGATGAATGACCGCAAAGCTTCCGACGTAAGCAACATATATCATCTCGCCGATGTGGCCCGAGAATATCTTGAGTTTGTATATACAGGAAACTGCTGATGTCTGAGGACAGTTAAATCACGTTTTGATTTCGGATAAAGATGATTTTTCTGTCAGAACAATGTACATAAAAGAAAGCCTGCCTAAGGAAACTTACGGGCAGGCTTTCATATCCTGATTATCAGCGGTCTTTTTTCAGGGCTGAGTTGATTCTGGCCATAAAGCTTCCGGCAGGAAGATAGCCGTTTACTGAAGATATCAGCGTATGATTCTTAAATATCAGAACCGTTGGGGCTCCGGTAATTGCCGAATTGTATTTTTCTATTATGTCCTTTGACGGTGCGTTGTCTTCGGTAATATCAACGTAGACGTTTTTAAAACCAGACATGTATTCAATCACATTTCTGTCAGCAAAGGTCGTGTCCTCATACTTTTTGCAGGAGGCACACCAGTCTGCCCTGATATCGACGATAACAACATCATTATCCCTGATTACGCTTTCCAGTTCATCGAGTGTTTTCACCTGTTCAAAAAGATTGTCGCTACCGTCATCAGGAGTCATGAAGAGAGAGGCCGCGGCCATTGCCGCCGTCACCGTCATGGTGAATATGGCGAATGGTCCGCGCTGCTTTTTCATGACAAGAAGGGTGAGGTAGCAGATAAGGGACCCGCTCATAAGTATGGCGATTGCGGTTATGATTTCGGTGCTGAGATAGGCTCTGAGAAGGTACAGCGGTATGGTAAGCATGATAAAACCGCAGAGAACCTTAATGTTTTTCATCCACATTCCTGATTTAGGCAGGAACTTCTGGCCCAAAAGGGCTATTATCGCCAGTGGTACTCCCATGCCCAGTCCCATAACGAACAGGTAGGCTCCGCCCCTAATCATGTCACCGTCCTTCATTATGAACATCAGCGCTCCTGCAAGCGGAGCAGTGGTGCACGGGGAGGCTATTACGGCACTTATGACGCCCATTAGGAAAACGCCGGTTACCGTACCGCCTTTCTGTTTATCGTTGAACTGCTGCAGTCTGTTTATCCATGAGCTCGGAAGCGTCATTTCAAAAAGACCGAACATTGATATTGCCAGGATCAGGAAGATTATTGACATTATGATAAGAACGGCCGGTTGCTGCAGAAACATCTGAAATCTTGCTCCGGCATAAGCGATGCCGAACCCTGCCAGCATGTATGCGACTGCCATGCCGAGAATATAGACAAATGTGTATGCGGCAGTGGTCTTTGTGTTTTTCTGCCTGCTGCCGAGAATTATTGAGCTCCAGATTGGGTACATCGGGAACATGCAAGGAGTGAGACTTAGCAGAACTCCGAAGCAGAAAAAGGCAACAAGACCGAAAAGAATGCTGCTCCCCATCATTTTGTATATGGACCCGCTGTCATTGCTGATGTCCAGGAGTGAGGTGAAATCACTGCCGGGAATCTTCTCTACGGTGTCTTCGCTCTTAAGGTCAGTGCTCTTTGCTGAGGCATCTTCTTCGGATTTTGGAGCGGCACCGGCAGAGCCGGCGACTGCGGTTTCATCGGCAGTCAGTCTGTCAATGGCTATTTTTTTGGTGATTGGAGGGTAGCACATGCCTGCGGTGCATCCCTGGTATTTTATGCTGATTTTCGGAAACGGGTCGGTACGTGAAACCTTCAGCTTCACCGTAACCGCATCATGATAAATGTGGCTCGGTCCCATGTATTCATCGTCATGATACAGACCTTCCGGAATTATGATGTCTGATATTTCGCAGTTTATCGGAGTGATGGTGAATCTTTCCTGATAAAGGTAGTATTCCGGTGCTATGGTGAATTTTATGGAAACGTCCTGTTCATTCTGTTCAAGTTCCGGTATGAATGCCTCGTCGGCATCGAGGTAGTGAGGTTCAGCTTCATCCTGTACTGATAATGATGATTTTGAATAGCCGGTGGCCGGAGCGGTAAGTTCATCCGCAAAGGCCGGAACTCCGCCGAAAATGAAAAATGCCACTGCTGAAAATAACAGAACTGATAATTTATGCATGATTATTCTTTGGTGTTTGTTATATGAAAAAGTGTTGTGCGTTCATTAAATCTTCTGCGATTTTATCACAACAGTACGCGTTAGGTTCTAAACGATGACCGATTTAATGTTCCTTGTTCACGCTGGATAACATTTTTTATCAGGTCGGTGAGCCTGCGGTTTAGAAAAACATAAGAAAAAATAATCCTCCCGTTTCATGATTACCATAAAAGGGAGGATTATTTGTTAAAGCTTCGTTCGGTGTCTGTCCCAAAAGGTTAAACACCTCACTTGTAAGGATTTACTTCTTCTGTTCCTTCAGAAGGTCGCGGATTTCGGTAAGAAGTTTAATGTCGGCTGATGGTTCTGCAGCAGCTTCGGCAGCTTCCTCTGCCTTTTCTTCCTTAATCATTGAACGCTTGAGATTGTTGATGAGCTTCATTGACATGAAAATTGCGAAAGCAATGATTATGAAATCAACAATGGTCTGGATGAAAGCACCGTATTTTAATACTACGGCTTCGGCAGTATCTGTTTTTTCCTGAAGGGTAAAAGCCAGATCCTTGAAGTCCACGTTGCCGCAGATTACGCCGACGAGAGGCATGATGACATCGGCAACAAGAGATGACACAATCTTGCCGAAGGCGGTACCGATGACGACACCGATAGCCATGTCGAGTACGTTGCCCTTCATGGCGAAATCCTTGAATTCTTTAAGCAGTGAAATACCTTTATCTGTAACGGCCATTTTTTTCTCCTGACATGCGTATTTAACGATTTTTGAAAAAGTATTCTGACAAGAATGTCTTTCCGGTTGCCGGACTTACGGAATGCTCCCGTATAAGCGACGGCAGTCATAAGATGTTCTGTCGGAAAAAGACAATATTTGCGCAACAATTATCGATTTTAATGTTTTCTTTGTCTAGATTTTTTAAAATTTGAGGAAAAAATGACGTGTTTATCGCACAGTTTCACCATGAAATTCCATATTTATTTTTCTTTTGACCACTCTGTCCGGAATTGCCACGGATACAGCTTTGTGGTATATTTGGCAACGGTAAAAAGTTGCCTGGAGAACAGAAAATTCCCGATGTGAAAGGTTAGTCTTACGGGGATGCGTGTTCTTACGGCTCTTTCCGTGTTTTATTCAATTTCATAAACATTTAAATGTAAGGTCAATATCATGAGACAAAAGCTCGTAATGGGTAACTGGAAGTTAAACGGTACCAAAGAATCAGTTAACGCTCTTGTTAACGCTCTTCTTGCTCCTGTAAATGCAGCAACCAACGTAGAAGTTGCAGTATGTGCTCCTGCAATCTTCATCGGTACTGTTGAAGCTCTCGCAAAGGGTTCTGCTCTTCAGTACGGTTCAGAAGACTGTGACGTTCACACCAGCGGTGCCTTCACCGGTGAAAACTCTCCTGTAATGATCAAGGAATTCGGTTGTAAGTATGCAATCGTTGGTCACAGCGAACGTCGTGAATACCACAACGAAACCAACGAAGTTGTTGCTGCTAAGTATGAAGCTGCTCAGGCTGCAGGTCTTATCCCAGTACTCTGCATCGGTGAATCTCTTGCTCAGTTCGAAGCTGGTGAAACCGCTAACGTAGTTAAGACTCAGCTCCAGGCTGTTATCGACAAGTGCGGTATCAAGTCTTTCGAAAAGGCTGTAATCGCTTACGAACCAATTTGGGCTATCGGTACCGGTAAGACCGCAACTCCTGAAATCGCTCAGAACGTACACGCTCAGATCAGAAGCTTCCTCGCTTCATTCGATGCTGATGTTGCTGCTAAGGTACAGGTTCTCTACGGTGGTTCTTGCAATGCCAAGACTGCTCCAGAACTCTTCAAGCAGCCGGACATCGACGGCGGTTTAGTTGGCGGTGCTTCATTAAAGCCAGCTGATTTCGCAGCAATCATTGAAGCAGCCAAGTAATTTTTACGGCATGCTGATTTAAGAAAAACATTCTCTATTTCAGTGAATGAATTAACCCCCGATTTTTCGGGGGTTTTTGTTTAATACGGTAAAAAACATCATCGGACGTTTTAATGACAGCCGTGTTAAATATATGACATAACGTTAATCTTGCCTTTAAAAAGGCTGATTTCTATTGTAAAAAAAAGTGCCTCATGATAGAAAAGAAACCGAATTATGAGTTGTATGTAGGAAACTGCATGAATTTGACAAACTGAATTCGTCTGTAAATGACGGCTGCGGGCCGTAATAATGCTGACAGACGGTATTTGCTGTAAATGTTTGTCCGTATGGCTACAGTACAGGTTTAAACAGATTTATTTTTGGACATATATGATTAATCGCATAGGTGTTTTGACCAGCGGCGGTGATGCGCCGGGGATGAATGCGGCAGTAAGATCGGTTGTAAGAGCCGCAATAAATGAAGGTATTTCGGTTTCAGGCATCAGGGACGGCTTTTTGGGGATGCATCAGGATCGCATCGTGGATCTTGACAGAGCGGACGTGAATGACATTATTACCCGTGGCGGAACCTTTTTGGGAACGGCCAGATTTACTGCTTTTAAGGAAGAATCCGTACGTCGTGAGGCCATAGAAAATCTGAACAAGAGAAATATCGATGCATTGGTGCTTATCGGCGGTGACGGAACCTACACCGGAGCCCTGCGTCTTCACGAAATGGGAATTCGTTGCATCGGTGTTCCTGCAACCATAGACAACGACGTGCACGGAACGGAATTTTCCATAGGATTTGATACCGCGGTTAACAATATCATGCAGAACATGGATCGTCTGAGAGACACTTCCAGTTCTCATCACCGCGTAACAATTGTCGAGGTTATGGGACGTCACTGCGGGGATCTCGCCATGGTCGGCGGTATTGCCGGCGGGGCGGATTATATAATAGCCCCTGAGCTTGAATTTAAAAAAGAGGACCTTTTTACAAAGATCTCTCAGGCCTTTGCAGCGGGCAAGAGACATGCCCTCATCTGCCTCTGTGAGAACATGGTGAATGCCGACACTCTCGCATCTGAGCTTGAGGCAACCACCGGTATTGAATGCAGGGCTACCGTGCTCGGCCATATTCAGAGAGGCGGCTCTCCTACAGCATATGACCGTGTGCTGGCCAGCAGACTGGGTGATTATGCCGTGCGGCTTCTTATTGACGGGGTGTATGGCAAGTGCGTAGGTGTTGAAGGAGGAATTCTCATTGCTACCGATTTCGCCACTGCAATTGAGACGCCGAAGCTTTCACGCATACGTGAGTACAACTGTCTGTCAAACAAAATTTCCTGACGGACGGCCTTCGGACGTGCAGTATATTCATGATTCGGAACGGTATTTGCTCAGATTAACGGTTATGCCGGAAGACGGAACAATTCAGTCGCATCAGCATCTGTACTGACCGGTTGAAACTGGTTAAAAAAGATACCGCAAATGGCGTTAGTGCTTGACTTTTTAGCCTAAATTTGGGATCATGAGACAAATTTTACTGCATGGTGCACATACATAGGATATTTATGTCGATTACAACAGAAACCATTGTTACCACAACAATTACAACAGCATTATGGAATAAGGGCTGTTAATTTTTGTTTCTGTTACGTGATTGACATTCAGAAAGCCCAGGATTCTGTGAATCACGGGCTTTTTTTGTTGCAATGGAGAATTTAATGCGAGTTTTAAAGTTTGGTGGTACCTCTTTAGCTAACTCTGAACGTTTTTTAAATGTATCAGACATTGTTGTGAAAACCCACAGAAAGTCACAGGTGGCTTTAGTTCTGTCAGCTCCGGCAAAAGTAACCAACTACCTTGTTGAACTGGTTTCTGAAGCTGTAAAGGGTAATGATGTTCAGTCAATTCTGGACAGTATCGAAGCTATTTACGTTGAACTGATTCAGGGGATTAAGCTTAAGTATCCTAACGTTGACGATGATGCTTTACACCAGATTTTAAATGAAGAATTTTCATTAATTAAGAAGAGAGTTCAGGGCATAATGCTTCTTGGTCAGTGTCCTGATAATGTTCAGGCTAAGATCTTAAGCCGCGGTGAAAAGCTTTCTGCAGTGTTCATGGAAAACCTGCTTAAGGCCAGAGGTGAAAACGTAACACGTCTGTGTCCTGTTGAAGTTCTTAAGACCTCAGAAGGCGGTTACCTTGAATCAACAGTTAATATTGACCTTTCAAGAAGCCTTTTTGCAAAGCGTCCTAGAAATGACTCAACCATCTATGTGATGATGGGCTTCACCGGCGGTAATGAAAAGGGTGAACTGGTTCTTCTCGGCCGTAACGGTTCCGATTATTCTGCCGCATGTCTCGCTGCCTGCGTAAATGCCGAATGCTGTGAAATCTGGACCGACGTTGACGGTGTATACAGCTGTGATCCGAGAATCGTTCACGATGCACTGCTTCTCAAGCGTTTAAGTTACAAGGAAGCCATGGAGCTTTCTTATTTCGGTGCCAAGGTTCTTCATCCGCGTACCATTGCTCCAATTGCTCAGTTCCGTATTCCATGCCTTATCAAGAACAGCCTGAACCCTGATTACGAGGGAACCACCATTGCCGAAGAAGGTGATCTCAACATTCCTATCAAGGGTATTTCAGATCTTACCAATATGTCGCTGGTAAATATCTGCGGTCCGGGAATGAAGGGTATGGTAGGTATGGCCGGCCGTATTTTTAACTGTGTGTCACGCGCGAAGATTTCCATTGCCCTGATTACCCAGTCATCCTCAGAATACAGCATCAGCTTCTGTATCCACACCTGTGATGCGGAAAAGGCAAGACAGGTTCTTAATGAGGAATTCAAGCTTGAACTTAAGGAAGGTCTGCTTGACGGTATTGACATTACTCATGACAAGGCAATTATTTCAGTTGTTGGTGACGGCATGCTCACTGCAAGAGGCATTGCTTCCAAGTTCTTTACTTCACTGTCACTTGCTAACATCAACGTAAACGCAATTGCTCAGGGTTCATCCGAAAGATCAATTTCTGCGGTTGTGTCAAAGAACAAGGTAAGTGAAGCAATCAGAATCTGTCACCAGAACTTCTTCAGTTCTCTGCAGTTCATCGACGTTCTCCTTATCGGTATCGGCGGCGTGGGCGGAGCCCTTGTCGGCCAGATCAGAAGACAGCAGCAGATTCTGCAGCAGAAGCACGGTGTTAAGATGCGTATCGTCGGTATGTGCAATTCAAGACACATGCTCCTTAATGAGGAAGGCATTGATTTGAATTCAGACTACAAGGCTGCCCTTGAAGCTTCAACCATGAGTTTCTCCGTTGCTGCCGCAAAGAAGTTCATTACCGACACTCATCTCATTAACCCGGTTATAGTTGACTGTACTTCCGATGCGAATGTTGCCGCTCAGTACAAGGACTTCCTGCTTGCAGGTTTCCACGTGGTAACTCCGAACAAGAAGGCTAACACCAGTACCATGGAATACTATCGCGACCTGCGCAAGGCTGCACAGCTGCGTCGTCGTAAGTTCCTTTATGAAACCAATGTTGGTGCGGGACTTCCTGTTATTGAAAACCTGCAGAATCTGATTGCGGCAGGTGACAATCTTCAGGAATTCAACGGTATTCTGTCAGGTTCTCTGTCATTCATCTTCGGTAAGCTTGAAGAAGGTCTGTCATTCAGTGAGGCAACCCTTACCGCAAGAGCAAAGGGATTTACCGAACCGGATCCTAGAGATGACTTAAACGGTATGGATGTTGCTAGAAAGATTCTGATTCTTGCACGTGAAGTAGGCATGGAGCTGGATCTTTCAGATATTGACGTACAGATGGCTCTGCCTCCTGGATTTGATGCTTCAGGTACCACTGAGGAATTCCTGCAGCGTCTGCCTCAGGCTGATGAATACTTCAGAAAGGAAATAGCTGCGGCAAGGGAAAGAGGAGAGGTTCTCCGCTACGTTGGCAGCATTGTTGACGGCAAGTGTCACGTTGCAATCAAGGCCGTTCCTGAAACCGATCCGCTGTACAAGGTTAAGGACGGTGAAAACGCTCTGGCATTCCTCACCGCATATTATCAGCCTATCCCGCTGGTACTCCGCGGTTACGGTGCGGGTACCGAAGTTACCGCAGCCGGCGTGTTTGCTGATATTTTACGTACTTTAAACTGGAAGAGAGAGGCTTAATTTAAAATGGGTGTTAGTGCATTCGCTCCTGCTTCAATCGGTAATGTAAGCGTTGGTTTTGATATTCTCGGTGCTGCTTTAAAGCCGATTGACGGACAGATTCTGGGTGATAATGTTGATGTTTATGCCGGAGACAGTGAGTTTGATTTAAGTATTGAAGGCTGGTTTGCCTCAAAGCTTCCTGCAGATCCTAAGAAGAACATCTGCTACGATGCCTATGTCGGTTTCAAGGCTCTTCTCGAAGAAAAGGGAATTGCCGTAAAGCCTGTAAAGATGGTTCTCAAAAAGAACCTGCCTATCGGCTCCGGTCTTGGTTCATCAGCAGCCTCAATCGTGGCTGCAGTTGAAGCCTTAAACGCCTTCCATGACTATCCGTTATCAAAGGATGAGGCTTTAACTCTCATGGGCAGACTTGAAGGCAAGATTTCAGGTTCAGTTCATTTTGACAATGTTGCTCCATGCTATCTTGGCGGTATTCAGCTGATGGTTGAGGAAGCAGGCATTATTACCGAAACTGTTCCTAGCTTTGCAGACTGGTACTGGGTTTCCTGTTATCCGGGAATTACCGTAAGCACCGCTGCCGCACGTGCCATTCTGCCAAAGGAATACAGCCGTTCAACCTGTATCACCTTCGGCCGTCAGATTGCCTCATTCATTCAGGCTTCCCATACCGGTAATGAAAAGCTTGCAGCCGCCGTTCTTAAGGACGTGCTTGCCGAACCTTACCGCAAGGAACTCATCCCTGGATATGATGATGCCATGGCAAAGGGAATGGAACTCGGTGCGCTTGCAGGCGGTATTTCAGGTTCAGGTCCTTCAATCTTCATCGTGATGAAGGATCTCGCAAAGGCGGAAGAACTGCAGGAATATCTCAAGAGGAATTTCATTCAGAATGATGACGGTTTCTGCAACATCTGCAAGATTGATACTGCAGGTACCGTGGTAACCGGTATCTAAACATCGGAACACCGGTTTTTGATTAAACCGGTGTTTTATGCTTTTATAAATGTCCTGATTAGTCAGGCTTACCGCGGGACGGTATGTCAGGACTGGAAAATTTAAAAAGAACACGGGATTCCCGTGCTGAAATTAAGTGGTGAAAATATGCAGCTTTATAACATTAAACATAATGAAGAAAAAGTTTCTTATGCCCAGGCGGTAAAGCAGGGTTTAGGTAAGGATCAGGGCTTGTTTTTCCCTGCATCAATTGAACCTTTAAAGGATGTTGATGCTCTCCTTGCTCTTCCTTTCGTTGAACGTTCAGCCAAGGTTTTACGTCATCTCATCGGTAACGATGAAATCGAAAATCTTGAAGAACTCGTAAAGAACGCCTTTGCTTTCGGTGCTCCTTTACACAAGGTTGACGACAATAACTATGCTCTGGAACTGTTCCACGGTCCAACTCTCGCATTCAAGGACTTCGGTGCACGTTTCATGGCTCAGTGCCTCGGCGCCGTTGCCAACGGTAAGAAGATTACCATTTTAACCGCTACCAGCGGTGATACCGGTGCGGCAGTTGCTCATGCTTTCTATAACCTTCCGAACATCGAAGTTGTAGTGCTTTATCCAAAGGGAAAGATCAGCAATCTTCAGGAAAAGTTATTCTGCACCTTAGGCGGTAACATCCGTACCGTTGCCATCAATGCTGCATTTGATGACTGTCAGTCTCTTGTTAAGGCTGCATTTGACGATGAAGAATTAAAGCAGGCCATCGGTCTTAACAGCGCAAACTCAATCAACATCAGCCGTCTGCTGGCTCAGGTTTGCTACTACTTTGAAGCGGTTGCACAGCTTCCTGCAGAAAAGCGCAACAGCGTAGTGGTTTCAGTACCTAGCGGTAACTTCGGTGACATCACCGCAGGTCTTATTGCCAAGGCTCTTGGTCTTAAGATTAAGAAGTTCGTCGTTTCAACCAACGATAACGACACCGTACCTCGTTACCTCGCTTCTGGCAAGTGGGATCCTCACGCAACCGTTGCAACCCTTTCAAACGCTATGGACGTATCAAAGCCAAACAACTGGCCGCGTGTTGAAGAATTGTTTAAGGTTAAGGGATGGAATCTTTCAGAACTCGGTTATGGCAAGCTTTCTGATGCCGAAACCAAGGATGCCATGAAGGAAACCCACGCAAAGGGTTACATCACCGAACCTCACGGAGCAATTGCTTACAAGGTTCTTCAGAACAACATGGAAGCTGGCGATACCGGTATCTTCTTATGTACTGCCGCTCCTGCAAAGTTCAAGGAAAGCGTTGATGAAATCCTCGGTATCGATTTACCTTTACCTGAAGCCCTTGCTTCAAGAGCAGACTTAAAGATTTTATCAGACAATATGGACGCAGATTTTGCGGTTCTCCGTAACTATCTCTTAAAGAAGTAACGGTTCCTTCATTCTGAAATTTGAACAGCATGAGCCTTTACGGTTCATGCTTTTTTATTTTGTTTATCATCAGAAGTGGAATACCAGTGATGCACCGGCTTCGGTTAAGTGTCTGCCGGGATATCCTCGTCTTGGGGCCGAGTCGTTATGTCCCAGTTTATAGTCCGTAAATTCGGCATTTACGGAGAAATTATTCGTAAGCGATTTGCTCCAGGTGGCCTTATATCTGTACATGTAGTTACGGTAATACTGATGGGTTGTCAGGGGAATTTCATAACTTAAGTTAATTTTACCGACGGTTCTGTCCCAGTAAAAAATTCCGGCCTCGGGACGCACGAAGACATGGTTGTTGCTGTGAGGAACGGCATATCCGTAATATGCGTGAACATAGGGGATAAGGTTTCCCATGCGGTATGAAACCGCGTTTCCCAGTGCTAATTCCGGATAAAGTCCCACATGTTCGGCATCCACGTTATTGTGCATGGCCGCAAAGAATGAAAATGCCGAGAATTTTCCCAAACGGGCATCAGGAATGGGATTCAGATTGACAAGTTCAAGGTCACTTAAAAGGAATTTACCGTTCAGGTATCTTCCCGTGAATTCCAGAAACTTGGATTCGGCAAGGGCGGGAGAGAACCTGTTGTCATCCTTTATGTTGTTGAGAGTCGGGGCAAAACGCAAACTCATGCCGTTACCGTATATTGAACTGTGGAGTCCGCCGGCTTCCAGTCGGATGCTTTTGGGACTGTTTACCGGTGTTGACATCCTGTTCTGTGAAAAATAAAGGTTTTCACTTTCTGAAGGCAGCACTTCAATTCCTGAGACCAGACCGGGTTTACGGTATATTTCACTGATGTATTCCAGCGGTGTTTCAAAGAATACTATGTTCTCGCTGTCCAGACGGTCGTCGGCAACTGCCAGTGCCTTAGACATGCCGGAGGCGCAGTTGATGTTAAAAAAAGAGTACAGGGTATTACGGTGTCTGAGCTCTATAACGTGCAGATAGAATATTTTCTTCTGTTCATCGGTAAGGTTTATTTCAAACTCCCACAGAGATCTGTCGTTAGTCAGATAATCCATGGCGTTTTCGTAATAAGGTTTTATGCTGTAGATGCCGTCTATCGAATTACTGAAAAACTTCAGCACCAGATCGGTCATGTCGTTTCCCGAAGCGGCAAATGTGAGTCCGTATTCCCGGTATTTTCCCTTAGCGTTCGTGCCTGCCAGTTTTGTGAAGATGTGGCCGTTTGCTGATATGGGAATAATCACATCCTCAGACACATAGATAATGTAGAGCTTATCAAGTCCGACATTGTCAGTGTAGTCCCTGAAGATTCTGCAGCCTTCCTCCTGAATCATCTCACCGGGAATATCCCGTCCGTAAATGAGATAGAATCTGGCAGGATAGAAACATATGTTATGAATGTCCTTTTCGAAGAACTGAATAGTGGCATTATATTCTGCTTCAGGATCGGAATGACCGTCAGGGGAGAGAAAAAACGTACTTTCAGCAGAGATCTGACTGATGTTTTCATTCAGGTCGTAATGCAGAAGTTTTTTCCAGATATGGAGTTTTTCAGGAGAAAGATCTTTATAAGCAGGAGGCCTGTCAGACAGCAGTCCGGAAAATGGTGAGTCCAGGTAATCAGCCGCAAGTACCTGTGAACAAGCGAGAATTCCGATGACGGTAAGCAGTTTAAGCAGTTTAAGCAGATTAAGCAGCTGTTTAATCATTTTCTGAGAAACGTTACCGAATGAAATAATCATACATATGTGAATTTATGGAAGGGCAGATTACTAAAAATTTCCCGGGGCATTCCATTTCTTAAAAATACCACGGGATACAGGTTTTATGG
>JAEEGL016198339.1_pt1 | contig 16742 bp, 13 predicted proteins | sample 9134231 | NCBI WGS metagenome assembly JAEEGL01 (sample SAMN16246548, study PRJNA631951) | gut metagenome | biome: gut microbiome; feature: rumen; material: fiber-attached | host: Bos | place: Iran: Karaj | collected 2018-10
CGTCGTAACTGGTTTCGAAAGTTAGTGAAGAAAAAGGAATATCATTTTTCTTCCCACAACTAGAAAAAAGTACGCTGGTCATTAATACCAGAGCTATAACTCTGGCTGAAAATCTTTTGCTTATCATCTTATTTTTACAATCCCCCTCAACTAAAACTCCTGCTTAATATACTGCTTTGGAGTAATATCCTTGTACTTATGGAAAGTCTTGATAAAGTAACTCTCGTCATTAAATCCACAGGAAATTGCAACTTCTCTAATTGAAACATCTTTTGTAGAAAGCATCTCGCAGGCGCATTCAATTCGATAATAGTTCAGATAATCAATAGGTGTTCGCTCAGTCATGGATCTGAAATAGCGACAGAAATACTTAGGATTCATTCCTGCAATGTGTGCCAGGCTATCCAGATTAATATTGTTTGAATAGTTTTCAGAGATATACTGGAGCACTTCCTTTATAGAGTTCAAACGCTCAGTGGTGATACTGTCCAAAGCACTCTTGGTATATAACTCGCTTCCTAAGATTTCCCCAAATAGCATATAGAGGTAGCCCTGGACCTTAAACTCATAACCTTCCACCTTTTCTGCCATAGTGTCACACAGTCCTCGGACTATTTTTGTAATAAGTGGACAGCCTTCTGAAAGAAAAGTATTGATGCGAATCTTGTGACTGATGATATCCTGAACCGTTTTGCTGCAGGCGTTGTTATTTTTGAGAAGCATCTGCAAATCAAAAACTATGCAGTCATAGACACAGTTAGTTGGAGTTCCACCGTGAAGCATTCCATCAGAAATATAGACTACATCGCCAGCATTGTAGGTCTGTGTATTGTCATCCAGAGTCAGGCAGAAAGAGCCTTCACGTATATACACAATCTCGTGATTAGTGTGCCAGTGATAGGTCATTAGATACTTAGGAGTGTTTGGAGTCTCCCTATAGTGAGCAATTGGAAAATTAAAGGTTCCATGTTGTTTGTGTTCACGATAATCAATATATTTCATAGCAGCATCTCCCAATACATAAAGAAATAAAATGATAATTAGTTACTATTCACAGTAACTTATAAAATCAAGAAGTGAATATCGTTATATTTTTATTCAGTATAACACTTTTACTGAAAAAATCCATTAAATATAATTGGTTTATAACGTAACGGTTCGCCTTACAAGGCAAGGAGGATAAATGATATGAGTAAGAACAGATATATCGGAGAATACCCAGTTATCGGTATTAGACCATGTATCGATGGACGCCGAGGACCTCTTAAGGTTAGAGAGTCTTTGGAAGAACAAACCATGAACATGGCTAAATCAGCTAAGAAGTTGTTCGAGGAGAACATTAAATATTCCAATGGTGAGCCAGTAAAGGTTGTAATTGCAGATACAACAATCGGTCGTGTGGCAGAGTCGGCAGCCTGCGAGGCAAAGTTCAGAAAAGAGGGCGTTGCTATCACTCTTTCAGTCACACCTTGCTGGTGCTACGGTTCAGAGACAATGGACATGAACCCGCTTACAATCAAGGGTGTTTGGGGACTTAATGCTACAGAAAGACCAGGCGCTGTTTATCTTGCATCTGTGCTTGCAACACACGCACAGAAGGGATTGCCAGCATTTGGTATTTACGGAAAGGATGTTCAGGAAGCGGACGACACAGTAATTCCTGAAGATGTAAAAGAAAAGCTACTTAGATTTGGTCGTGCAGCAGTTGCAGCAGCATCAATGAGAGATAAATCTTATCTTCAGATTGGTTCTGTGACAATGGGTATCGGCGGATCTATTATGGATCAGAACTTCGTAGAAGAATATCTCGGCATGAGAGTTGAGTCTATCGACGAAGTCGAAATTCTTAGAAGAATTGATGAGCACATCTACAACGAAGATGAATATCAGAAGGCTCTCAATTGGATTAAGACAGAGTGCAAAAAGGGCTTCGACAAGAACCCTGACTTTGTAAAGAAGAGCGACGAGCAGAAGGAAAAGGATTGGGAGTTCGTTGCTAAGATGGCTGTTATCATTGAAGACCTCTATCAGGGAAATCCAAATCTTCCAGAAGGACGTGAGGAAGAGGCAGTTGGACACAACGCAATCTGCGGTGGTTTCCAGGGACAGAGACAGTGGACAGACCACTGGCCAAACTGTGATTTGCCAGAGGCAGTTCTCAATACTTCCTTTGACTGGAATGGTGCAAGAGAAACCTTCATTTTGGCAACAGAAAATGATTGCTTAAATGGTCTTGGAATGCTCTTCATGAAGCTCCTTACAAACAGAGCTCAGATGTTTGCAGATGTTAGAACCTGCTGGAATACAGACTCAGTAAAGAGAGTAACAGGTTACACCTTGGAAGGTCACGCTGGTGATGCAAACGGAATCATCCACCTCATTAATTCAGGCGCTTGCTGCTTGGATGCATCAGGTGTTTGTACAGACAAAGACGGAAATCCATGCATCAAGCCTTGGTATGAAATCACAGAAGAGGATCAGAAAAAGATTATGGATTCTGTAGAGTGGTGCGAGGCTGACAACGGATATTTCAGAGGCGGCGGATGGTCATCACGTTTTGAGACAAAGGTTGAAATGCCAGCTACAATGATTCGTTTGAATCTTGTTAAAAACTTAGGTCCTGTACTTCAGATCTGTGAAGGCTGGACAGTTGCACTTCCAGAAGAAGTATCAGATACACTTTGGAAGAGAACAGATTACACCTGGCCATGTACTTGGTTCACACCAAGATGCGACGGCAAGGAAGGAAGCCCATTTGAGAATGCTTACAGCCTCATGAACAACTGGGGGGCAAACCACGGCGCTATTTCCTATGGTCACATTGGTGCAGACCTTATTACAATGGCTTCAATGCTTAGAATTCCAGTTTGCTTACACAATGTTCCTGAAAAGGATATCTACAGACCAGCCGCATGGAATGCATTTGGAGCAGATAAAGAGGGACAGGATTACAGAGCTTGTGCAGCTTATGGACCTCTTTATAAAACAGTTAGATAAGAACTTCATTTTTCAGTTACATGCTAACTTCTTCTTCTAGCCGGAGGATTAATTCCTCCGGCAAATATTAAAAAGTAGAACGAAACGTTTCGCTCAGAAAAGGGGAGACAAGTGCCAGCGACAATTAGAGATATAAGGGAACGAACAGGACTATCACTAGCGACCATATCTAAGTACATAAATGGCGGAAATGTCCTACCGGAAAACAGAGAGAAAATCGAAGCAGCAATAAAGGAGCTTAATTATCAGGTAAATGAAATGGCTAGAGGTCTTGTAACAAACAAGACCAGATCTATAGGAGTGGTCGTTAACGATATAGGAAGTATTTTCTGTGGAGTCCTACTTAGATACATAGGAGATGTGCTAAAGGAAAATGGTTATAGCATGATTATCTCTGATTCTAGGGATGACGAGAAAAACGAGGCTGAAAACATAAAATTCCTGCTGAATAAGAAGGTGGATGGAATAATAGTCATTCCACTTGCTAAAACCAGCAAGTTTTTAAAGCCAGCAATTGATGCAGATGTACCAGTGGTTTTGCTGGACCGTTCAATCCGAAACGGAGATGTAGACTGTATAAGAATTGACAACAGAGAAGCGGCTTTCAAAGCTACAAGCATCTTGATTGAAAATGGACATAAGAAATCTGCAGTCATTTATTCAGAGGAAATCTACACAGGTATCGAGCGCTACAAAGGCTTTCGTGAAGCTATGCAGGATGCGGGAATTGATATTCCTAAGGAGTACCTGAAGGCAGGTGTTCACAGCATTGAACATGGCTTCAAGAGTATGAATGAACTATTAGCACTAAAAAATCGCCCGACTGCAGTCTTCACCACAAACTACGAGGTAACCTTAGGAGCAGTTATGGCGGTGAATGAATCTAAGTATTCCTGCCCAGAGGATATTTCAATTTTAGGCTTTGATAATCTGATTCTTTCTCATGTAGTTCAACCAAAGATGACAATGGTTGTACAGCCTATGAAGGAAATGGGAAGGAAGGCAGGTGAGCTGATTTTAAAAAGGGTGAATGAAAAAGAAAAAGCAGCTCCAATGGAATACGTTTTGGGAACAAAAATTGAAAAGGGAAATTCAATTAAGAAGTTAAAATAGCCAGGAGAAAATGTTATGGGAGCAAAATTATTAGGGATAGATATAGGAACCTCGGCCTGCAAGATAGCGGTGTTTGATGAGGATGGAACAGTTGTATGCCAGGCGAACAAACCCTATCAGGTTTATTATCCCGCACCTGGTTACGTGGAACAGGATGCAGATGAATGGTGGGAGGCGATTGTTGCTGGAATTAAGGAAATCTTAAGCGTTGGCAAGGTTGCCCCAGAAGAAATAAAAGGAATTGGTGTTGATGGACAAAGCTGGTCAGCGATTCCTGTAGATAAAGCAGGAAATGTTTTAGCTAAGACCCCTATCTGGATGGACACAAGAGCCAGAGACATTTGCGACAGAATAAATGAACAGGTTGGGGAAGACAAAATATTTGAGGTGGCTGGAAATAAATTCTTACCCAGTTACACCACACCAAAGATGCTTTGGTTCAAGGAAAACCAGCCTGATGTTTTTGCAAAGACCCACAAGTTTTTGCAGAGCAACAGCTATATAGTATACAAGCTCACAGGAAATATGAGTCAGGATATGTCTCAGGGATACGGTCTTCATTTCTTTAACTGCCGTACCTTGGAGTATGACAGTAGCCTGGCTGAGGAAATGGGATTATCAGTGGAACTTGTCCCTTCACTTTATGAATGTGATGAGGTGGTCGGCCATGTGACTGATGATGCAGCAAAACTTACCGGTCTAAAGACCGGTACTCCTGTGGTGGCTGGTGGCTTGGATGCAGCCTGCGGAGCCCTTGGAGCAGGAGTTTATAAAAGTGGTCAGACTCAAGAGCAGGGCGGTCAGGCAGGTGGAATGAGCATCTGTCTTTCAAAGGCTCTGGCAGATAAAGCACTTATATTAAGTCCCCATGTTGTGCCAGGAGCATGGCTGCTTCAAGGCGGAACAGTTGGAGGCGGTGGAGCACTAAGATGGTTTAAACAGGAATTTGGAGAGACAGAAAGCTTTGATGATTTAACAAAGGCGGCAGAGGCGATTCCAGCTGGTTCTGAGGGAGTGGTATTTCTCCCATATATGGCTGGTGAGCGCTCCCCAATTTGGAATCCGGATGCCAAAGGTGTCTTCTATGGACTGTCCTTCGACAAAACAAAAGCGCACATGACCCGTGCGGTTCTTGAGGGTGTGGCTTTATCCCTTGAGCACAACTTACGAATAGCCAGAAGCACTGGAGCGGAAGTTGGGGTTATGAACGCTATGGGAGGCTCAGCAAATTCACTTTTATGGACCCAGATAAAGGCTGATGTGACTGGCTGCAAAATACAGGTTCCTGCATCAGATACAGCAACAACACTTGGTGCGGTAATACTTGCAGGAGTAGGATGTGGAATTTATGAATCTTATGGACAGGCAGTGGAACGAACAATAAAAATCACTCGAACCCATGAGCCTGACCCAAAGAATCATGAAATATATAAAAAATCCATGGAGCTTTACTTAGAGCTTTACGACGATTTGAAGGATACTTTCAACAGATATTAAGGAGAATGTGAAATGAAAGCAGGAGTAGTACATGCAAAAGATGATATCAGGTATGAAGATATCAAAAAGCCTGAGGTTGAGCCAGGCAAGGTTATTGTAAAAGTTAAGTACACCGGAATTTGCGGATCCGATGTGCCTCGCGTAAATGGTGATGCCTGTCATTATTATCCTAACGTTTTAGGTCATGAATTTTCAGGAGTTGTTGACGAGGTAGGAGAAGGTGTTACCACACTTAGAAAGGGCGATAGAGTAGCTGGTGTGCCCCTTGTTCCATGCATGAAATGCGCAGATTGTCAAAAAGGGAATTATTCTCTCTGCAAGCATTACAGTTTTATCGGTTCCAGGGAGTTCGGAAGCTTTGCAGAGTATGTTCAGGTTCCTGAGAAAAACGCAGTTAAGTTTGGCGAGGATGTAACCTTTGAAAAGGGTGCGTTATTTGAACCTGCAACAGTTGCACTTCACGGACTCCGTAGAGTGGACTACAAAGGTGGTAAAAATGTAGCCATTCTTGGTGGTGGAACAATCGGTATGATGACTGCCCAGTGGGCAAAGATTTTTGGGGCAAAGTCAGTTACTGTATTTGACATTTTAGACGAGAGATTAGACTTGGCAAAGAGACTTGGCGCCGACTATGGCGTGAATTCCGGCAAGGATGATTTCATGGATCAGGTGAACGAAATCACTGAAGGCAGAGGCTTTGATTACGTGTACGAGACAGCAGGAAATACTATCACAATGAAGCTGGCGTTTAAGCTTGCAGCCAATAAAGCAGGTGTTTGCTTCATCGGAACACCAACTAGAGAACTTAGCTTTTCGGTGGATGAATGGGAAGCAATCAATAGAAAAGAGTTCACCCTCACCGGTTCATGGATGAGTTATTCAGCCCCGTTCCCTGGTGATGAGTGGGAGCTTACAGCTCATTATTTTGGAACTGGTGAATTGAAATACGATGATTCATTTATTTTCAAAAAGATACCACTAAGCCAGATTGCTGAGGCATTTGAAATGTATAAGACCCCTGGCACAGTCAAAGGAAAGATACTTATTGATTCAGAATGTTAATTGATTTGAAAGGAGTAAAAAATGGGAGTTGATGTTACAAAGGTTCCTCAGATTACGCTTAACACTGGGGATAAGGTTCCATGCATCGGACTTGGAACATTTGGTTCTGACAGATTTTCAGCAGATGAAGTTTCGGAAGCAGTAGAAGGCGCAATCAGAGCTGGTTACAGAATGATTGACTGTGCTGCCTGCTATGGAAATGAAAAGGAAATTGGTCAGGTAATTAAAAAGGTCCTTGATGATAAGGTTTGCGAGAGAAAAGACCTTTACGTCATGACAAAGGTTTGGAATGACATGCACAGACGAGTTGAGGAAAGCTGCAGACAGAGTATTGCAGACCTCCAGTGTGAATACATTGATTTGTTCTTCATTCACTGGCCTTTCCCAAATTATCATGCACCACATTGTGATGTTACATCTAGAAATCCAGATTCAAAGCCATTCTCAGTGGCTGAATTTATGGATACGTACAGACAGATTGAAGAATTAGTTAAAAAGGGGTTGGTTAGACACATTGGAATTTCTAATATGACTATTCCAAAGCTGGAGCAGGTAATAGATCAGTTTGAAATAAAGCCGGTTGCTTGTGAAATAGAGCTTCATCCATGTATGCAGCAGCAGGAATTGTTTGATTATTTAGTTGCTCATGACATCCAGCCAGTTGGCTATATGCCTATGGGTTCTCCAATGAGACCTGAAAGAGATATGGAGCCAGATGATATTGCGGATCTTCAGCTTCCTGAGATGAAGAAAATTGCAGAGGCTCATGGGGTTCATCCAGCAACTATTGCTTTGAAGTGGGCTATTCAGCGTGGACAGATCCCTATTCCATTTTCACTTCACAACTATGTAAGCAACCTTGAATGCACAATGACAGAGCCACTTACAGATGAAGAAATGAAGACTATCGCAGGTCTTGAAAAGAATAATCGTTTGGTTAAGGGACAGGTATTCCTGTGGCCAGGTGCAAATGACTGGCATGACCTCTGGGATGAACACGGAGTAATTGTGAATTGCCCAGATGCGAAATAAGCCACAGGTGTGGATGAATTAGAATTAAAGTGAATTTTGTTATATTTTTTTACAAGATATTGCCTATTAAAATCATTATCTTATGGGATAATGATTACAGAAGGGCGAAACGTTTCGCCCAAGGCAGTAACTTGTAGCCTTTAGGAGGGAGGATTTTGTTATGGCATTAGTAACCTCAGCAGAGATGTTGGGAAAAGCGGATAAGCAAGGTTATGCAGTTGGTGCTTTCAATGTAGAGAATATGGAAATGGTTATGGCTGTAGTAAAGGCTTGTGAAGAAATGAATTCACCTGCAATACTTCAAACTACACCATCTACTGTAAAATATGCAGGGCTTGATATGTATTATGCGAATGTAAAGACAGCTGCGGAAAGAGCTTCGGTTCCAATCGCTTTACACTTGGATCATGGCAATAGTTTCGAACTTGCTATGCAGGCTCTCAGAGTAGGATACACCTCTATCATGATTGACGGTTCTAAGGATTCATTCGAGGATAACATAGCTATATCAAAGAGAGTTGCAGATGCATGTCTTCCAAACGGAATACCTGTTGAAGCAGAACTTGGAAAAGTTGGAGGCAAGGAAGACGATTTAGAGTGCAATGATCCTGGTTACACAGATCCAGCGGATGCAGTTAAATTTGTTGAAGAAACAGGAATCACTTCACTGGCAGTGGCAATCGGCACAGCTCATGGCATTTATAAGGGGGAGCCAAAGCTGGATTTGGACCGTTTGTCTGAAATCAGAAAAGTGGTAAGTATTCCGCTTGTTTTACATGGTGCTTCTGGTGTTCCAGATGAAACTGTAAAGGAATGTATAAAACGAGGAATTAGCAAGGTCAATTTCGCAACAGAGCTTAGAATTGCATACTCAAATGGAATCAAAGAATATCTCAAGGCTAATCCAGATGCCTTTGATCCAAAGAAATATGATGCAGTTGGAATGGAGAAGGTTACGGAATTAGTTAAGAACAAAATCAAGGTATGCGGTAGCGAGAATAAAGCCTGAATCGCCACTGGTACTTTAGGAATTGGGGGAATAAAAACTTGGAGAAAATAAAGCAGAATCCATTAGTTAAAAAAATTGGATTTAACAGATTGGTACTTATCGTCGTTCTCCTGTTGATGTATTTGCTGTTTTGTATTACAACAGGCGGCAAATTTGCTGGACTTCCAAGAATACTTAGTGCTTTAAACTATGTATATTTTCTTGGGTTCCTGTCACTTGGAGTTACCTTTGTAATTGCAACTGGTGGTATTGATTTCTCAATTGGACCTGTAATGTTTTGCTCGGCTTTAATTTCCGGCTATTGCATTACAAGCTACGGATTACCAATTGGATTTGCGCTTTTCATTAGCGTATTGGTTGGATTCCTTTTCGGATGCTTCAATGGATACCTGGTAGCCTACTGGAAGGTTCCACCATTTATCGTTTCAATGGCTAGTATGAACATTGCAAAGGGTGTTGCATCCGTATTTACGAAGACTCAGTCAGTTTCATGGCCACAGGCTGCTCAGGGCGGCTGGTTCAGAAAGCTGGTAAGACTTGGCAATGCACCTATGGGATTAATCATTTTTGTGATTGCAGCAATTATCTGCGCTATCATCCTTAACAAGACAAAGCCAGGACGCTATATTCTTTGTTTGGGAAGTAATCGCGAAGCAGTGCGACTTTCAGGTGTTAACACCAAGAAATGGGAAATGCTTGCTTATGTGATTTGTGGAACTTTAGTTGGTATTGCAGCTATCTTCTTCGTAGGTGCCTACACCACAGTTCAGCCTGGCTACGGTGATCAGTACAACAACGAGGCAATCGCTGGTTGTGTTATGGGTGGAACATCAATGGTTGGTGGTCTTGCATCCATAAGCGGAACGGTAATTGGTGTATTTATCATTGCTCTCTTGCAGGAAGGTATTCTTGCACTTGGCTTTACAAAGGATTACCAGCTTATTATCACTGGTGTTATCGTAATTGCAGCTGTATATGCGGACGTTGCAGCTAGAAGAAGAAAGAATTAACCAGGAGGGAGAATAAGATGGGTGAGACAATACTTACAATGAACGACATTGATAAATCCTTCCCTGGTGTACATGCTTTGGATCATGTTCATTTCGATGTAAAGCGTGGTGAAGTACATGCTCTTATGGGAGAGAACGGTGCTGGTAAATCTACACTGATGAAGGTACTTACCGGAATCTACACAAAGGATTCTGGAACAATAGAATTCGAGGGCAAGGAAGTTGAATTTCATAATGCCAGGGAAGCTCAGGATGCTGGTGTTGTAATCGTTCACCAGGAGTTGAATATGGTTGGACATTTGACAGTTGCCCAAAATATTTTTATAGGTCGTGAGTTCAAGCGTGGTATAAAAATCGATGACAGAAAGATGAACGAAGAAGCAAGAAAGCTTTTCAAGAGATTAAACATCGATATCGACCCAACAGCAACCATGTCGGACCTTACAGTCGGAAAGCAACAGATGTGTGAGATTGCAAAAGCAATTTCTCATGAAGCAAAGGTTATTGTTTTTGATGAGCCATCTGCAGCTCTTACAGAAGCAGAAATCGCTGAGCTCTTTAAAATCATCAGAGACTTAAGAGAACAGCAGCTTGGAATTGTTTATATCTCGCATCGAATGGATGAGATTAAAGTCATTACAGACAGAGTTACAGTCATGAGAGATGGTGGTTATGTAGGAACACTCATCACAAAGGATTGTACAAAGGATGACATTATCAACATGATGGTTGGTCGTGTTATCTACGAAGAACCAAAGACAAAGAGTCTTGTTCCTGAAGATGCGCCAGTTGTGCTTAAGGTTGAGCATCTCAATGCAGGCAAGATGGTTCAAGACGTAAGCTTTGAACTTCGAAAGGGAGAAATTTTAGGATTTTCAGGCTTGATGGGTGCAGGACGTACCGAGACAGCACGAGCAATCTTTGGAGCTGACCCAAAGGAGAGTGGAGATATTTACATCAATGGCAAAAAGGTGGAAATCAATTCTCCTCAGGATGCAGTTAGAAATGGTATCGGATATCTTTCAGAGGATAGAAAGAGATTTGGTATCGTTGTCCAAAAGACAATCGCTGAGAACTCTACTCTTGCTACCATGGAAAAATATATGAAGGGTCTCTTCATCGATAAGAAAAAGGAAAATGAAGTTACTCAAAAATATGTTGATTCACTTGCTACAAAGACACCAAGTATTGACCAGTTAGTTGTTAATCTTTCAGGTGGTAATCAGCAAAAGGTAGTAATTGCAAAATGGCTTGTTCGCGATAGCGAGATCCTTATTTTTGATGAGCCTACTCGAGGAATTGACGTAGGTGCCAAAAATGAGATTTACAAGCTTATGAATCGATTGGCGGCAGAAGGAAAATCAATCATTATGATTTCCTCTGAAATGACTGAAATACTTAGAATGAGCGACAGAATAATAGTCATGTGTGAGGGCAAGGTCACAGGTGAAATTGGAATCGAAGAGGTTTCACAGGAAAAGATTATGACCATGGCTACTCGCGAGATTAAGGATTAATTTGGAGGGAGAATAATGGATAACGGGGTAAAAACAAAATCTACACTGAGAAAACTCGGTGGTCAAAAATTTATTGTCCTTCTTGTTGTAATCGTATTGTTCCTATTTTTTGCAATAGCCAGTGAGGATTTCAGAAAGTACACCACAGTATTAAATATTTTCGATTTCTCATACTACATTGTTTTAATGGCAATTGGTGTTACTTTCCCACTTATCACAGGTGGTGTTGATCTTTCAATAGGAACAGGTCTTATTTGCTATTCATTGGCAGGCGGTTATCTGGTAGTTCAAAAGGGATGTCCGGTTATAGTTGGAATTTTGGTAAGTATCCTTTTTGGTATTGCCATAGGCACTATAAATGGTGTGCTGGTAGCCGTGATGAATTTGCCACCATTTTTGGCGACACTTTGTACCTGCATGATTACCAGAGGACTTGGTTCAATCTGTTCAAAGGGAATGGGCGTTTCTTGGCCAACCACAGGAACACCTGGAAGCTGGTTTAGAAGCATTTTCAAAATCACAGTAGGCAGTACGAAAGTTCCGATAGGTTTTCTTTGGATTCTCCTTATCGTTGCTGCTATGGCATTTGTTCTCAACCATACCCAAATTGGTCGATATACAATTGCCATAGGTAGTAACAAAGAAGCCGCAATCCTATCTGGTATAAACGTAAAGTTTTATCACATTATGGCGTACGTGATTTCAGGATTTTTTGCTGGTCTTGCATCAATTGCATACTCAGCAGTGTTCCCAACAGTTCAGCCAGGAACTGGAGCAGGCTTTGAGCTTGAGGCAATCGGTGGAGCAATCATTGGTGGTGTTTCTGCAACTGGTGGAGCAGGAAGTATTGAAGGCACTTTAATTGGTGTATTCGTTATCTGTTTGCTTAAGACAGGTCTTCCATTTGTTGGACTTCAGGCAAACTGGCAGCAGATAATCACAGGTTTAGTTCTTATCGGAGCTGTACTGGTAGATATCATTAAGAAGAGACGATCAAAGAATTAAGAGTTACTAGAGATATGTAGCTTCCTTGGGGAAGGGAGTTCATATAAACAATTTAATCTCATTGAAAAAACGGGAGGGTTAAAACATGAGAAAAAAATTTTTAGCAACCTTATTAACAGCAGCAATGGCAGCAACATTATTTGTTGGATGTGGCGGAGAAGCAGCTGACGGCGGAGCAGCTCCAGCAGATGATGCAGCAGCACCAGCAGAGACAACAGCAGACTCTGGCTCAACAGAGGCAGCAGGAAGTGATTATCACTTCGAAATTATCGTTAAGTCTTATCAGTCATCATACTGGCAGGCAGCTGTTAAGGGTATCGAGCAAGAAGCCAGTGTAAAGGGTGTTACAGTTAACTGTACAGGTCCTAACGCTGAGTCTGATATCGCTGATCAGGTTAATATGCTTAACTCAGCTATCAACAACTCACCTGATGGAATCGGTCTTGCAGCTTGTGATCAGGACGCTTGCCTTGATTCACTTCAGACAGCACTTGATGCAGGTATCCCTGTAGTTTGTTTCGACTCAGGTATTCCAAATGCTCCAGCAGGTTCAGTAGTTTCTACAGTTGCAACAGACAACTATTCAGCAGGAGCTACAGCAGCTGAGAACCTTTACCCAGCACTTAAGGATAAGCTTGGCAATGGTCAGGTTAGAGTTGGTGAAGTAAACCAGGAAGCTACTTCTGAATCAATCATCAACAGAGGTCTTGGTTTCATCGATAAGTTTGCAGAGCTTGCAAAGGCTGATGGCTACACAGTAGCAGTTGTTGGTAATGAGAAATATGTAAACGATACAAAGGCTGAGAAGGCTGATGAGAAGTCTGCAGATATCGTTATCGAAGTTGCAGTTCCTGCACAGACAACAGTTGAGCTTTGCGCAACAGAAGCTTCAGCAATCATGAACAAGTCAGACACAATCGGTATGTTTGGTTCAAACCAGGTAGCAGCAGAAGGTATCCTTACAGCAAATGAGAACCTTAACGTTCTTGGCGACAAGATTCTTGCAGCAGGCTTCGATGCTGGTTCAGTTATCAAGGGCGCTATCAAGAGCGGAACACTCTTTGGTGCAGTTACACAGTCTCCACTTGCTATGGGTATCACAACAATCGATGTTCTTTGTGATGCAGCAGCTGGCAACTCTGTAAAGGATGTTCCTACAGATGGATATTGGTACAATGCAGACAATATGGAAGACTCTAGCATCGCACCAAACCTTTATGACTAAGGAGAACGTATAATGTTAAAAGGAATTCCAAATATCTTATCTCCAGAGCTTCTTAAGGTGCTGGACGAGATGGGACATACGGATGAGATTACCATAGCTGATGGAAACTTCCCAGGCCATAGCTTTGGTAAGCCGGTCATCAGATTAGATGGACATGGGGTACCTGAAATATTAGATGCCATCTTGCAGGTATTTCCACTTGATACTTACCCAAACAAAAACGGTGAAGAAGACCCACCTTGCACACTTATGGCTTTAGAGCCAAACGATGTAGGTAAGGTTCAGACTCCAATTTGGGATGAGTACAAGAATATTGTAAAAAAATATGATGATAGAGGTGCAGATGCCTTTCAGGAGATTAACAAATGGAAATTTTATGATCAAACCAGAGAGAAATCTACCTGCGTCATCATGTCAACTGAGACGGCAATTTATGCCAATATAATCCTCAGAAAAGGTGTTGTAATCAATAATTAACCAGTCATTCTTTTCACATAGTGGGCTCGCTAATATAGCGGGCCTATTTTTTTTTCACGGATAGTTCACACAATTAATAAAGAAAAACAAAAATATTCTGATAAATTATATACATACTTAAAATAAGGGGAGAGTGAATTTTTTTAGAGTATTATTTAGATAATAGAACCAACAGGTATTTAGCATGGGCTTGTTTAATAAGTATGCGAAAATAAATAAAGAAGAGTTGGAAATTATCGAGAGATATTTTCAGGAATGTATGCCGAGCATAGATGATAACAATCTGTTTATGCTTCGAAAGGCATGCATGTATATTTCTCTTGTTTATGTTTTTATGCTCATTATTGCAACAGTCATCTTTGATGAAATGCATGGTTCTATACCCTATCTTTTAGTTGCGCCGCTTTTGCTTATATATTTTAACGTAAATCTTTACACCATTAGACACAGAGGAGAGATAAGTACAGCAAAGACTGCTGCTATTTGCTGCACCTTCTATTTCCTTTTGGGTGTGGATTTGGGAGTTATGGATGTGTTCGCTGCACCTGCAGGTCAAGCACTTTGGCTGCCAATTGCAGTGATTGCACTTCCAATGATTTTTATCGATAGAATATACAAATATGGATTTGAAGAGTTTGTTGTTCTTTTTATTATGCTTGTCATGTCATTTTTTAAAAAAGATGCTGAGCATTTCAAAAGGGATTTATACATATCTATTTCTGCATATGTTATCTCTATGCTTTCTGCTCGAATTATTTTGGAGATGCGTGCAAGGGAAGCGTTGGCAAGAGCGGAGATTACAAAGCTGAGTGCCATGGATAAGCTTACCCATGTTTACAACAAGGATGCATTGCTTGAGAGAATTAACACATATTTTGCTCGTAAGTCAGCTGAAGAATACTGTGCCATGTGCATTATTGATCTGGATGATTTTAAGCAGGTAAATGATAATCTGGGGCATAACACAGGCGATTTGCTCCTAGAAAAGGTTGGTCAGATTCTAACAGACAATTTTAGAGCATATGATATTGTAGGAAGATATGGCGGCGATGAATTTGTGGTAGTAATGCCAAGAATGGGTGACGTGGATATTCTTGAGTCCCGTCTGAAAGCATTACAGATGTATATTAACGATTTGAATCTGGGCGGTGAACGCGCATTTACAGCCAGTATAGGAGGAATTGTCAGCCGAGGTGTTTCAGACAGCAAGGTGATTTTTGATATGGCTGATGATGCATTGTATAAATCAAAAATTCAGGGAAAAAATTGCTGTACTGTTTGGAGCTACAAGGAAAATGACATAGATTGCCCATTGCTCTTAGTTATGGCAAAAAAGGAGCATGATGGCTTGGATGTTCTTCATGAAAATGAAGGAGACAGGTTCAAGGTTGTCACAGTACATACTGACAACGAGGCTATGCGTTGTATGAGTCAGTACCACAGAAATATAAAGATAGTTTTAATTGAATTGGACCACGAAAGTGGTTTAGGCGTATTTGTGCTTAAGTATATGAAAAGGAGAGAGGGCTTTGCTAATATTCCAGTATTGGTAGTTGCTGAGACCAAGAAGGATGAAAGTAGGGCTATTGAATTACACGCAGATAAAGTTTTGACAAAGGATTCTCCAATTCCTGTTTTTAGAAAGACTATTGATAAACTGTTAGGTATCTAAACATGGAGAAAAGGTTCTTAGGCTCATTTAGAAAAATGCATAAGCGCGAGAACAAGCAGATTCTTGAGTATTTCAATACCAGTATGGATGAAATTAACGGAAGGAATTTGTTTATGCTGCGTAAGCTGTGTATGTACATTTCATTGGTGTACGTATTTGTACTTATCGCGGCCAAATTTTTGGTGCCATCTTTTGTGCTGACAAAATTGCACTTTTTCATGTTCCCGTTATTGATATGTTATTTCTTTATAAATCTCTACACTAGAAAAAATCAGAAAAAGATGAGTACCAATGCAACTGGAATTATATGTTGTATGTTTTTCTTTTGCCTGGCGCTTATTTTTATTCGGCTGGATTCATCTCCTACAATTACAACATCATCGTTTTGGCTTCCAATGCTTCTGATGATACTACCAATTTTCTTCATTGACCGAATGTATAAATATGGGCTGGAGGAGTTGGTTGTTATAATTCTGTATGTGCTTGAGGCGAAAAATGTAAAACCTGTGGAGACTCTTTCAAGGGATATATATCTACTGATGGTGGCCTATGTACTTTCAATGCTGGAAGCACATATGGTCTTGGAGATGCGAAGCAGAGAGTGTCTTGCAGCAAGAGAGCTTAAAAAGATAAGTGCCCTTGATAAATTAACCCATGTGTTAAACAAGGGGGCACTGGTGACAGAAATGCAGGAACACTATATAGGCGCGCCGGCAAACGAATATACCGGCCTTTGCATAATAGACTTGGATGATTTTAAGTTTGTAAATGACAATTTAGGTCATACAACAGGCGATATTTTGCTTGAAAGGGTGGGGCAGCTTCTGATTGAAAATTTCAGAGCTTACGATATAATTGGTCGCTATGGCGGTGATGAATTTGTGGTTATGATGCCTAATATGGATGACGTATCCATTTTGGAAATGAGATGTAGAGCTGTTCAAATGTTTTTGACAGATTTTAGCATTGGAGCAGGACAATCCTTTTCTGTAAGTATCGGCTCTATAATCACAAGAGGAATTCGTAATTACGAAACAGCTTTTAGACTGGCGGACGATGCTTTATATAAATCGAAAATTGATGGAAAGAATAGATGCACCACATGGATTACTGAGGAAAAGATTTA